>Ga0206938_1098_pt1 | contig 23262 bp, 19 predicted proteins | sample Alteio_BWOrgHeat_12_FD_152918 | JGI IMG/M metagenome (GOLD analysis project Ga0206938, IMG submission 152918) | Enriched cells from forest soil in Barre Woods Harvard Forest LTER site, Petersham, Massachusetts, United States -... | ecosystem: Environmental > Terrestrial > Soil > Temperate forest >... | reverse complement strand
TCAGATGGAAAATGTTAGCCAGCATGAACTGGATAGCATTCCCGGATCAGGTTCCGAGGGCCGCTTAACTAAAGAGGACCTGCTACAATATGTTCAAAACCGCAAAGCAGCACCGGCAGTTCCAAAGCCTTCGGATTTGCTTTCACAACCGGGTTTTGCTACACCATCAACACCAAAACCATCTGACGCTTTACAACAGCCGGCTAACGTTAATCCAATAAGCAATACACGGCCACCTGCTGCACCTGTCGAAGCCGCAAAACCACAACAACCTTCTACAAACGGACAGGCAAAAGCGCCCGTAGCCGAAAATACATTTAAACAACCAGTAGCCGAACCTGCAAAACCGCAGCCTACAGCGGCACCTCAACCGCCGCGCACCGCGTCAACAAGTGGTGGCGACGAGATCATTGAGATGGACCGTATGCGCCGCTTAATTGCCGAGCACATGGTGATGAGCGTAAAAACATCGCCGCATGTTACCTCGTTTGTCGAAGCCGACGTAACCAATATTGTGCTATGGCGCGAAAAAAACAAAGCCGCTTTTGAAAAACGCGAGGGCACCAAAATAACCTACACGCCTATATTTATCGAAGCCGTAGCCAAAGCAATTAAGGACTTGCCTATGATAAACTCATCGGTAAATGGCACCCAGATCATTAAAAAGAAAGATATCAACATCGGCATGGCAACCGCTTTACCAAGTGGTAACCTCATTGTACCCGTGATCCGCAAAGCCGATGAGTTAAACGTTGTTGGCCTAACCAAAGCCGTTAACGATCTGGCTAACCGCGCCCGCACCGGCAAGTTATTACCTGATGATGTTAAAGATGGCACTTTTACCATTACCAACGTAGGTACTTTTGGCAATGTAATGGGCACGCCTATTATCAATCAGCCACAGGTGGCCATATTAGCCGTAGGTGCTATCAAAAAGAAACCTGCTGTTATCGAAACCGCCAGTGGCGATGTAATTGCAATCCGTCACATGATGTTCTTGTCGCTATCGTATGATCACCGGGTAGTTGATGGTGCCTTGGGCGGCTCATTTGTACGCAAAGTAGCCGATTACCTGGAGGCCTGGGATATTAATGCGGATGTGTGAGCAATGAATCGGTGAATACGAATTGTAATCAGCTAACTATTCGCTACTTAACCAAGTGCGTTTCAACAAAATCTTCAGTTTTCGAAAACTCATAATCCTGAGCTATCGCCCAGTCAATGTATTTGCTGATGCGGTTCTCAAAACCGGCACCGGTACATTTCATAATATATTTCGGAAAGCCAAACCGTTCCGGCTGGTGCAGGTCAATAAATTCCCACGGGTGAAAGTACAGGCTTAAATACCCGTCTTTTTCGTGCGTTTTTTTGCTGAGCCATTTTAAAATGCTTAAAGGCACATTGTGGAAGCTTAACCAAAACAGCGGGAACCTGATCAGCGGCGAAACCGATGATGGTAATTGGAAAACGCCATCCTGGTAAAACCACGTGCGCGGCTTTTTAAAGTTATTATACCTGCCGGGCAGATAAGTTGGATTGATGGATGAATTGTACAAGTACCCAGCTTTAAATATCTCTTTCTCGTCAACGGGCATCATGCGGGCCATGCGGTAGCCCTTCACCTTCTGCTTCGATATATTTTCGAGAACATCCTTAGATTGTTTTAAATGCTCAGGCAAAAACTCAGAATGGTAATATCCATGGGAGGCTATTTCGTGCCCGTCGTTAACGATCTTTAAAATAATACCCGAACGGTGTTTGGCGTAGTTAGCTGTACAATAAAATGTGGCTTTGATATTCCGCTTTTTCAGGATCGCCAGTATTTTAAGCGTGCCTTCGGTTGATAGCGTTAACTGCTCCTCAAAAGATAGTTTTTTGCCATACTCATGCGGCATGTCAAACTCTTCAATATCAAAGCTCAGTAGTATCATTATTTTAACCTGTCCATATTTGTCGACCGTATAATGTAATTAGGGCGCTGTTTAGCCTGCATAAACAACTTACCCAAATACGTGCCAATAATTCCTAAAACCATTAATTGCAGCCCGCCAAAAAACACCACTGTTGCTAATACCGATGCCCAACCAGGTGCTTCGTGCCCGTAGATCAACGTCCAGGCTATATAGGGGATGTACAACAACGACATAAACGAAAAGAACACGCCCACACCCGTGGCCATATACAAAGGCCGTACGCTAAACGCCGTAACACCCTCAACCGCGAACTTGAACATGCGTTTAAAAGTATATTTGCTTTTCCCCGAAAAACGCGGGTCGGCCTGGTAATGTATCGCATATTGTTTAAAGCCCAGCCATTTGATCAGCCCGCGCATAAACAGGCCATTCTCATTCAATTGCGTCAAAACATTGGCCACCTTACGGTCGATCAACCGAAAATCAGCCGTACCTTTTTCAAGTTTGGTATCAGATAGCGAGTTGATCATCGTATAAAAAATATCCGATGTTTTGGTTTTAAATATCGTGGTGTCATCCGCATATTCGCGGCAGGAGTAAACCACATCATAACCCTCTTCCCATTTTTCAATAAACTGGGGGATCATCTCTGGCGGGTGCTGCATATCGCCATCCATACTTATAATACAGTCGCCGGTAGCAAAATCATAACCGGCTTTCAACGCATTTTGGTGCCCAAAATTCCGCGAAAGCTCCAGGTAAAAAATGTGTTTATCAATCGCGGTGAGTGCTTTTAGCTTTTCAAGTGTGGTATCCGAACTTCCGTCATCTATAAATATCACCTCGTAATCGTACTGATCGAGCGGCTTTATCGCGTCAAGCAATCGCGAAGCTAAATGCTCAATATTGCCTTCTTCGTTAAACGAGGGGATAACTATGGATATTCTTTTTTTCATGCCGCCGCCAAAGTTTGTTCGGGTTCAAAATCCCTTGTCCAGGTTTCGTAAATTATTTTGAGCCAAATTACAAAGCAAGGTAAGGCTTTTAAAGCATAAGGTTTAGTATAATGGCTGCTCAAGTAATGAGGGAACAGATCGGACGGCGATAAACTGGTCATAATGAGCGCGAAAACCAGTAAAAAAATATCAAAGCCGGTCACTGGTCGCTTGGCGTTCATGTACCAAATGGCTACTCCCGCGAAAGCTATAATATAGGTTGGCGACTCTGAGCTATTACTAAAAATAACCGGGAATATTAATGTAGAGGCTAGTATCAACAATTGGAACTGTGTATTGCCCCAGTTTTTAAAACGGATGTATGACGATAAAAACAGCAGTACACCAGGTATCAGTACGTATAGATCAGGTATCTGCACATGGAAGATCCTACGGATCATGCCCCTTACAGAGATATCCTGCATAAACGAGCCCTCGTTTTCCACCACTTTTTCCGACAGGCTTTTATACCAGTCGTGGTACGATTGTATGGTAAATGCCGGCGACGAAACCAACATGGTTAAGCCCATCAGGACAACTGCCCAGAATATCAGGCTTAAAATAAATTTGAGTTTATTATCCGAAAAGAAGAAGAATGCCAGGCCAACTATCCCGTAAAGCTTAATGTAAATGCCCGCGATGATCATCAGCGCCGACCAAAAATCTTTGCCGTTTTTAATGTAAACATAGCTCAAGATAATTAAGGCCGTGGTTAGTGGATTTACCTGAACGCTAAATGAGGCTGTCATCAGCTCGTGTGCACAGATCAGCAAAATGGCGGTTTGCTTTGATGGCTTCATGGGCAGCATCATAATGGCCTTGTAAAGCACAAACGAGTTAAAACAGCTCCATAAAAATACCCCTAAATAATCAGGCAGAACCGCGAAAGGCGCGATGAGCAACCCAAAGAACGGGCCATAATGGTGATGGTCAAAAAATAGCTCCGGGTAGGGGATATAAATATTTTGCTGGTGTATAAGGTGGTAAAAACTGTATTTATACAGGTAATAGTTATTGAGCTGATGGATCAATATCTCTTTGGTAACCGCTATTAAGCTCAGGCCAAACCACAGTATTACAACAAAAGTCTGATTGGTAAAAAGCTTTTTTATAAATGGTATCAAGAGTACAGGGGGTGTGTAAGTTTATAGTGACAAAACTAACAAATAAATTTAAAATCACGGCGCGTCAAATACCCTATTCGCCCTGGAACGCTCAACAAAAAAAGGCCCCTTTTACAAGAGGCCTTTCAAATTCGACCAGCGAAATCTACTAAAAAACGCTGGTCTCAGCTTAACCCTATCCAATCAAACTCAGGTCTTTTATCTGGCCTGAAAAGGCGATAAAAGCGCCGTCTTTTGATATACGTTGTTGATTGTCTATTAGATTTTTTAATTTGATATTTCCGGTCACAAAATGGAACCCGTCCGAATAAAAGCGTTCCTGTATACGCTCAAATTTCAGGGCTTCAACCAATTTTTCGTCGTTATAGCGCAAATAAATATTGATCAATATATCATTGGTAAACTTTAGGTCTTTCTTTTCGTGCGCTTTTTTATACTCGTACTGGTAGTCGTAACGCAATGCTGCTATGTCCGATAATACTGCCGAACCTGTTGGGTGCCCGCCCGCGCCTTTACCAAAAAAGAACTGCTGATCGGCGAAAGCCGCCTGTACAACTACGCCATTGTATTCGTTTTCAACGTTGTATAAAAACTCTGTCTCGTTTACAAATTTCGGCAATACAAACATGGTTACATGCCTGGCGTCCAGTTCTTTAGCCACTGGTACTAATTTGATCTTCAGACGCTTTTCACGTGCGTACTGTATATCGTAGGGCGATAGGTTTTGTATGCCGATGTTCAACACATCTTCGGGCTTTACCACCACACCATAAGCATGCGCCGCCGCAATGATCAGTTTATATTTAGCGTCAAATCCACCTACGTCAAGCGTTGGGTCGGTTTCGGCAAAGCCGAGGTCTTGCGCTTGTTTTAAAGCCGTATCGTAATCCATACCCTCGGTGCATACTTTGGTCAGGATATAGTTCGACGATCCGTTAAATATCCCGCTAATGGAGTGCAGTAACTCGTTATCATAATACTCCTCCAGGTTACGGATGATGGGGATACTTCCGCAAACGCCGCCTTCATACAATAGCGAAGTGCCGTATTTGTGCTGCAGTGCTATAAGCTCATCTAAATTATCGGCTACCATTTTCTTGTTGGCCGATACGACATTTTTACCCGAGCTTAAAGCCTTTTTAACGATCTCGAAAGCTGCCGGCGCATCATTGATCAGCTCCACAATCGTATTGATCTCCGGGTCGTTTAATATGACGTCTTTGTCTGTTGTAAACAGATCGGCCGATAAACTGCGGTGTTTGTTGGGGTTTTTTATCGCTATTTTAACAATCTCCAGGTTAAGGTTCTTGGTGATGATGATATCGTGTAAACCCTGTCCTACAACGCCAAAGCCAAATAAACCAATTTTTAATTTTTTACTCATTATATATTATGCTGTCTGCATTTTTACCACTTTACCATTAATGTCCGATCCTAAAAACGAACCGATCAATGTGGTTAAAATTGCTGTTTCTATTAAAAAACTATCATGCCCATAAAGCGAATCGTACTCAGCGAACTTCGCGTTAGGGATATGTTTGTACAAAAATTGCTGCTCTTCTATCGGGAATAAAATATCCGATTTAATACCGACCACCAATGTTTTCGCTTTAACCTGACTTAGCGATTGTTCAACACCACCACGGCCGCGGCCTACATTATGCGAGTCCATGGTTTTACTCAAATACCAATAGCTGTACGCATTAAACCTTTTCACCAACTTTTCGCCCTGGTACGTTTGGTATGACGAAGCTTTATAATCCTCAAGTTGCTCGTCCTCATCATGATGTTGCGTGGCATGATAAGTTTGATAACCACGGTAGGAGAGCAGGGCCATGCTGCGCGCGGCTTTAAGGCCATTTGCGCCGCCGTTTGGCGTATTGCTGTAAAATGTAGCGTCGGCGCTGATGGCCAAACGTTGCGATTGATTAAAGGCAATGCCCCATGGCGAGTGTTTGGCATTAGTTGCGATCAATATCAGGTTGTTGATCCGCTCCGGTTCAATCAATGCCCACTCTAAGGCTTGCTGACCGCCTAACGAGCCACCCATTAGTACATTTACCTTCGCGATACCCAAATGATCGGCCAATAACCGGTGTGCGTTGGCCATATCGCGTATGGTAATGGTAGGGAAGGTTAAGTAATAAGGTTCGCTGGTCGCGGGGTCTATGCTTAGCGGATTAGTTGTCCCGTAAGGCGACCCTAAAACGTTAGCGCAAACGATGAAATGATCGGCAGGGTTAAACAGGTTATCATCGCCAAAAAGACCGGCCCACCAGTCCAACACATCCGAGTTTGCCGTTAACGCGTGGCAAACCCAAACCACGTTGCTGTGGTTTTTATTTAATTTTCCAAAAGTATGGTAACCTATTTCAAGCCCGTGCAGTTGCTTACCCGATTCAAGGGTAAAAGGCTTGGTATATTTAAAAGTCTCGGTGCTCATTTTTAGTGGTAGTCGGTTGTGATATTTTGCTTTTTAATTTCTTCATCCTTTAAGGGGATACGTCCGGGTTGATTAGTCCCGGCGTTTACACAAATAACAGATCAGCGTTAAGCTAAATGGTGTTATGGCTGTTTAGCAACAGCAACAACACATACAAATGCAACCAATGGTAACGGGTGCATAAGCAAATTTGCGACGGAACTGGTTCCGGGGGTTAAAAAGCGCTAAAAAATGGAAAAACTTTTTCATGGTTATTCATTTATATCCCCCGGTGATCCATTCACCGGGCCAGGATTTGGCACCTTCTCCAAACAAGGAGGGTTGCCAGTGGGTTAATGAGCCTGATCTCTCGCCACTTCTTTATAAATCAAAACCTTTTTGAGGGGTGTTTGATCTTGGTACTTTTACCAAATTATGTTTCAAATATATACTTTAACAAGGTGCTGTGCAAAACATAATTTTGTAATATTTTATAACTTACTGAAAGCCAACTCGATATCTTCAATCAAATCTTCAATATTCTCCAATCCAACTGATACCCTGAGCAGGTTTTTAGGCGTTTTTGTATCCGGACCTTCAACACTTGCCCGGTGCTCTATCAAACTCTCAACACCACCAAGGCTGGTTGCCTGTGTAAATATGGTTAAGCTGTTAATTACTTTACGCGCGGCCTCTTCGCCGCCTTTAACACAAAACGACAGCATACCACCAAAACTTAGCATCTGCGCTTTAGCTATTTGATGTTGCGGGTGCGTTGTCAAACCCGGGTACATTACATTTTCAACATTGGGGTGTTTTTGCAAAAAGTCCGCCAAAGCCATCGCATTCGCCACATGGCCTTTCATGCGGTAAGGCAGCGTTTTGATACTGCGTACCAGCATATAACAATCGTGCGGCGAGGGGATAGCGCCGCCGTACTCCTGCACCTGTTTTATCTTTTGCCACCAATCATTGTCTGTTGCGGTGATTAGCGCGCCACCCATCAAATCACTGTGTCCGCCAAAATATTTGGTGGTTGAGTGCATCACGATATCGGCACCTAAGCTTAAAGGTTGCTGGCAAACAGGAGTGGAAAAAGTATTATCCACCACTGTTTTAATTCCTTTTGCTTTAGCAATACCGGTCACCATTTTGATATCCGTAACTTTCAACAAAGGGTTTGATGGCGTTTCGAGCCAGATTAACCTGGTGTTGGCTTTGATGTGGCTTTTCAACACAGCCTCGTCGTTCACATCAATAAAATCAAACTCTAATGTATCTGCAAACAGGTTTTTAAGCTGGTTACGCAGGCCATGATACATATCATCGGGAGCAATAATGTGGCTGCCCGGTTTTAAACTTTGAAAAACACTCATCCCGGCAGCATTGCCCGACGAAAAAGCCAACGCGGCCACGCCACCCTCTAACTTAGCTAAAACAGTTTCTAACGCGGTACGGTTGGGGTTGCTGCTACGGCTGTAAATATAGCCGCCCGGATAACCGCCATCTGCCCCACGTTTAAAGGTGGTAGCCATGGTAATGGGTTGTATTACCGCACCCGATGGGTCATTGGCAAGATTTCCGGCGTGTACCGCGATAGTTTCAATTTTCATGGCGATTGTATTGGCCGGTAAAAATAGCGATTAGATACCAATAGTAGTGCTTATTGTAGCAGATCGCACATATCAGCATGTCCATTATTTTTTGCAGCCTGGCAAATACTTACGCCATCTTTGCCTGTAAAGGTCTTATCCGCATGATATTGCAGCAACAACTTTACAATTTCCTCCTGCCCGTTCTGTGCAGCTAAAAACAAAGCAGTCTCTTTATCCCGGTCTATAATATCCGTTTTGGCCCCGGCTTCCAATAAAAGTTTAACAACTTTGGTATGCCCTTTATAGGATGCAATGAGCAATGGAGTACTATTATCCTGCGCTTTGCAATTTACATCAACTCCTTTTTTGATTAACAATTCTACAATATCAGCTTTCCCGTTACGCGACGCTATGATTATCGGGTTCCAGTTATGTTCGTCTTTGGCATTTAAGTCAGCATTTTTGTCAATTAAATAGCCGGCCATTTCGGCATTTCCGTTTTGACAAACGATCATTAAAGGAGTCCAGCCCGAATTAGGCTTGGCGGTTAAATCTCCGCCATTGTCAACTAATATCTTTAGCGCCTTAAAATCTCCTGCGCTGGCCGCCTTTAAAACCGGTGTCATATTGTTTTTCCCTCGTGCATTGATGTCTTTTCCTGATTGTGCAAGTATTGCTAACTGCTCGTAATCTTTGTTTTCAATAGCTTCAAATATTTTTTGAGAAAACCCCGCCAAAGGGATAATCAATAATAATAAGATGATGAGCTTTTTCATAAAGTTGAATATTGGTCGAATGAACGCAAGGTCAATTTAGATATTTTAACTTTAAAACCATCAATAATTATTCTCAACTGTTTGTTACACCAAAATGATGAAGTAATTAACGTCATTATCGTACTTTTGTAGCCAAAGGAATTACAATGGACTCCGAACTATCTTTATCCGTTTTACTGACCAACCCGCATTTACAACCCGAACTCCGAGCCATCGCCGAAAAGGTTTACAATAACGAACGAATCACATTTGACGAGGGCGTACTGCTTTATGAAAAAGCCGAACTATCTTACTTAGGCACTCTGGCCAACTATATCCGCCAGAAACGCCATGGCGATAAAACCTATTTTAACCGCAATTTTCATATTGAGCCTACCAACCTTTGTGTGTACGATTGCAAATTTTGTTCGTATTCAAGGCTTATCAAAGAGCGGTCGCAAGGGTGGGAGTACACCATGGACGAAATGCTGGATATTGTTAAAAAATACGATGACGAACCGGTAACCGAAGTGCATATTGTAGGCGGCGTACTACCGCAATACGATGTAGAGTTTTACAGCACGCTGTTCACCAAAATAAAACAACACCGGCCTGAGTTACATGTAAAGGCATTAACGCCCGTTGAGTACCACTACATTTTTAAGAAAGCCAAAATAGATTACGCTACCGGCATGAAGTTGATGAAAGAGGCTGGTCTGGAATCCATTCCCGGCGGTGGGGCCGAGATCTTTCACCCCGAGATACGCGAACAAATAGCCAAAGACAAATGTACCGGCGACCAATGGCTCGCTATTCACGAGGAATGGCATAAATTAGGTATGCGCTCAAACGCGACTATGTTATACGGCCATATCGAAAAATACTGGCACCGTGTTGACCATATGGACCAACTGCGCCAGCTGCAGGATAAAACCGGCGGGTTCCAAACGTTTATCCCGTTAAAGTTCCGCAATCAGGATAACCAGATGTCGCACGTGGCCGAAACTACTGTGGTTGAGGATCTACGCAATTATGCCATCGCGCGCATCTACCTGGATAACTTTGATCACATTAAAGCTTATTGGGCTATGATCAGCCGTACAACGGCTCAGTTATCCTTAAATTTTGGTGTTGATGATATCGACGGAACGCTTGATGACACCACAAAGATCTATTCGATGGCTGGTGCCGAAGAACAGCACCCGGCTATGTCAACCAAACAGCTGGTTGACCTTATCAAACAAGTGGGCAGACATCCGGTTGAGCGCGACACGCTGTATAATGTTGTAACCGACTATCAAAATTTCGAGTTTCCTGACGAGCCCAAACCACAATTTTACAAACTACCTGTGATCAACTAAGATCACGTTGCTATACTAATGATCAAAAAAACACTATACATCATTCGCCACGGTCAAACCGATTTAAATAAACAAGGCATTATACAAGGCCGCGGCATTAATACCGACTTAAACGATGAAGGCCGCAAACAGGCCGCGCTTTTTTTCGAAGCTTATAAAAGCGTCCCATTCGAAAAGATCTATACATCCGAACTAAAACGCACCCAACAAACCGTTCAGCAATTTATTGATCTGGGCATACCGTATCAAAAACTATCTGGGCTTGACGAACTGGCCTGGGGAATATATGAAGGCGAACCAAGCACTCCCGAAAACAGGGCGGTATTTTTAAAGATCATGCGCGATTGGATGGACGGCCATCTGGACTCCAAGTTTGAACAAGGCGAAAGCCCGAACGAGGTCTTGGAAAGGCAAAAGGTCGCGCTTAACGAGATCATGAGCCACCCCGACGAAGAAACCGTGCTGATATGTATGCACGGCCGGGCTATGCGGTTGTTCTTTTGCTTGTTAACCGGCGTTCCCTTAACCAAGATGGACGAGTTTCCGCACCAAAACGTAGTGTTATACAAAGTAACTTATGATGGATCGAAATTCGAGATCATTGATTTTAATAACGCCAACCATCTCAAAAACATTCCTACCGATCTGTGAAAAAAGTAAAAATATCAGCCGTTAGTTATACCAATACTAAACCGTTCATATATGGCCTACAGCATTCGGATATACTGGATAGGATAGACCTTAGCCTGGATACGCCAGCCGATTGCGCCCAAAAGCTTATCAACGATGAGGTTGATATTGGCCTCATACCGGTTGCTGCTGTATTAAATATACCCAACTGGCACCTCGTGTCCGATTACTGCATCGGTGCAATAGGCGCGGTTAATTCGGTTTTTATTTTTGGCAACTGCGATATTACCCAGGTCAAAGACCTGCAATTAGATCCCCAATCGCGCACATCAAACAACCTGGCTAAGGTGCTGCTTAAAAACTATTGGAAACTCAATCCTGAGCTGATAGCCGATGCGCCGGATTATTCTTTATCAACCGATCAAAATACCGCATTTGTGCAGATTGGCGATCGTACCTTTGGCAAAAAGGATAATTATAAATTCGTGTACGATCTATCCGCAGAGTGGCAAAAATTTACCGGGCTGCCATTTATGTTTGCGGGCTGGGTCGCCAATAAACCTATTGACGTTGATTTTATTGGTGATTTTAATAAAGCCTTAAAATTAGGGCTGGACAATCGCGCCGAGCTTTTTCAACAATTACCCCGGGTTGATAACTTTGATGTAGAAGATTACCTGATGAATAAAATAGATTTTGAGGTAACTGTGGCGAAAAAACAAGCGATGGCGCTCTTCCTGGATTACATTACGGCGCTTTAAGCCAATTGCTTTTCAATTTTATTTAACAGGAGAGATATATCAAAAGGCTTTGCTAAAAAGTCGTTAGCGCCAAAATCTTTTACCGTTAAATTTATTGCTGGTGTTGCGGAAACCATGATCACCGGAATATTCTTCGTTTTATCGGTGTTTTTGATCTGTCTGCATATTTCGCGTCCATCTACACCGGCCAACATCACATCCAATAGTATCAAATCTGGTACACACTCGTCTATTTTTTTAAACACTTCTTCGCCCCTTGGCGTAGATTCCACCTCATAGCCCGAATATTTGAGCAGTTCAGTCAACGCGTCGAGTATAAACAGGTCATCATCAACAGCGAGTATTTTTTTTTGCATCGGCTTACAGTATGGACAAAATTTAGACTTAAATGGCTTATTATCAAATATTTAGCTTGTATTGTATTTATTAATCCAACCCTTCTCTCCATAGCCGGTAGTGCGCACATTAGCGGCTATAATTCTGCTTGTCGTTTGGTTAATCCATAAAGTTGGTCAATCACTATGCCATATATTACGTCGGGCCTAATGCTTTACTAACGCCTTGTTTTGGGCAGCTGTTATCGGCATTTAATTTTGATCGCTGTTGTTTAAACCAAAATCTTTTTACCTGTTGCAAAATTTTCAAAATCATACCTTATCCTAACAATAAAATTAACATTTTCAATCAAATCATTATTTTATTATCAAATTATCATAAAAATAAAATTTATGTTGCCATTATAATAACAAAATTTTATTTTTGTTGCGTAATTAACATTTACTTACAATTTAAAGATCATGAAAAAAGTATTTATAACAGCCATATTAGTATCAGGTTTATCATTTGGTGTATTTGCAGCGGATGGCGGCAAAAAAGGCGATAACACCAATTCGGCAGCGGTTTCTTATACAGCGTTAAACCAATTCGGTATTGACTACAAAGATGCAAAAAACGTATCGTGGAAAGTTGATGGCAACTGCCAGAAAGCAGAGTTTTTATTAAACAACGTAAAAGTAACCGCTTTTTATAGCCTTACCGGCGAGTTTTTAGGCCTAACCCAGGCCGTAGCTTACGACAAAATACCCGCCGCTGCGCAAAAACAAATTGGTACTGACTATAAAGGTTATACCGTAGGCGAAGTTATCCAACTGGAGCCAAAACAAACTACCGAAATGAACGATGGTTATACTACCACTACTTCATTTAAAGATGATTCAGTAGTTTATTTTGTTGACCTTAAAAACGCTAAGGAAGAAATATTGGTTAGGGTAACAACTGCTGCCGATGTTTACTTTTTTAAACAAGTAAAATAAGCCCATAATTTAATCCCTTATATTTTAGCCCCTCAAATTATTGCGGGGCTTTTTTATGCGATATTGATTTGACTGTCGGCGGTGCCGTCCAGTTCAAACGGGTTATGCGTAACTATCAGGCAGGTGGTATTCATTTTTTGGAGTAATGTTTTTATCTGTCCGATCATACCCTGGCGCATTTCCTGGTCAAGCGCCGAAAACGGTTCGTCCATTAACATCAGCTGTGGTTTCATGGCCATAGCGCGTATTATACCCAGCCTTTGTTGTTGCCCACCAGATAAGTATAGCGGTTTATGGTCGGCAAGAGTCTCTAATTTCGCAAAATGTAACAGTTCATCTATCCAATCCGCATCACCGGTCGCGTACTGCAGGTGCTGTTTAATGGTCATATTAGGAAAAAGCGCGTAATCCTGAAACACAAAACCCGTCCGCCTTTTTTGTGGCGATAAGGATATACCACTTTCAACATCGAACCAGACCATGTCATTCACCACAATCTTACCCTTTTCGGGAACTATCAAGCCTGCTATAACTTTCAATAAGGTTGTTTTGCCCGATCCGGATGGCCCTGTCACTTTCACAACGCTGTTGCGCGCGATAGCTGCATCCACTTTTAACAAGCGATAGCCTTCGTACGTTCGCATCCTTTTTTCAATATTGATCGTGATCATTCCACGGGGCTTTTGGCTGCACGTTTATTAAAAACAAATACAGCTATTACAATTATAAACGTGATGGCGAACAAAAACAATGAGTAGGCATTGGCGGTGCTATAATCCATGCTTTCGGTTGCTTCATATATGGCAATCGAGGCTACGCGTGTTACATTAGGTATGTTGCCGCCTATCATCAGCACAACGCCAAACTCGCCCATTGTATGCGCAAAGGTTAACACAATGGCGGTTAGCAACGATGCCCGCATATTTGGCAGTTGTACCTTGACAAAGGTTTGCCATTCGGTTTTACCCAGGGTATACGATGCCTGCGCTAACGATTGCGGCAGTTGTTGCAACGCGGCTTTGATAGGTCCTATCATAAACGGCATGCTGTATATAACCGATGCCAGCACCAGGCCAGGGAATGAAAACACCAATTGGATATTAAAATGCTGACTAAGCCATAACCCCGCGCCGCGCTGCGGACTAAAAGCTACCAACAGGTAAAAACCTAATACCGACGGCGGCAATACCAGGGGCATGGTAATAATGGCTTCGATGATGATCCTGATAACCGACCGTCCTTTGGATAACCAGTAGGCGATAGGTAAACCAATCAATAACAGGATGAGCGTAGTAATGGTGGCCAGCCTGAGCGTGAGCCAAATAGGGGCCCAATCCATCAGCAAGCAAATTTATTGTACATGGTAGCCATATTTTGTAAATATAGCTTTAGCTGATGAAGATAAAATGTATTTGTAAAATTTTTGCGCCTGGTCAAAGTTTTTTTCCTTGCCATGCTTTAAAATCACCATGCCCTGCTGTATCGCGGTATATAAATTAGGGTCAACTGCAGCCCAGTAAAGTTTGGTGCCTTTGTCCACTTCTTTGATAAACGACTGGCTGGTAAAACCAACCGTCACTGCGCCGGTAGTGATATAGGTATTTACCTGCGCAATACTTTCGCCATATACAGCTTTGGGTTTTACACTGTTCATAATACCGAGTTTTATGAGTGTTTCCTCTGCTGCTTTACCGTAGGGCGCAATAAGCGGGTTGGCAATAGCTATCTTACTAACGGCATCGGTAACGAGCAGGCCCTGCCAATGCTTTAGGTTGATGTTTTGATTACTGCAAATGATGAGGTTGCCCCAGGCATACACAACAGGCTCATCCATGCTAAAACCGGCCTTAAACAAACTCTCCGGAAACGCGATATCGGCCGACAAAAAAACATCAAACGGCGCACCGTTTTTGATCTGGGTAACCAAATTGCCCGATGATCCAATAATGGGTTGTATCTCAATTCCTGATTTCTTTTTAAAATCGGTCTGTAAAACTTTAATTACCGATTGTAAGTTGGCCGCAACGGCAACCTGTAAAGTTTGGGCGTTACTAACTAATGTGAATAACGATACGAATACAAATAGCGACAGCTTTTTCATGCGGTAAGCTCAATTAATTATTTAACAACGTTAACTCATCAATTTAGTTTGAATTGTTAACGCCAAGCTGTATTATAAATAAGATCGTAACCTCCGTTGGTTAGTCTTTTTGCTATAGTACCGTCGGTATTTACAATATACAGATCGCCTTTGGGGTTATCTTTGTAACTGCCCGCAACAATTTGTGAGCCATCGGGCGAGTAACTGGGCGACATGCTCGCAAGAGAATTGGCTGGCACACTGTACGAAAACAAAAATTTTAAATTTGCCCCGGTTGCAGCACTGGCTGTATAAGCACCCTCAATACTTGTAGTCCCAGCAAAATTTTGAAACATTAGAGTCGATCCATCGGGTGAGTAGGTTAATGTCTCAGGTGAGCTGGGATATTGATCGGGAACAATGAGTTTTAGTCCCGATCCGTCAGCATTTATAGTATATATTTCGATCCCATTACCGTTTTGAACGATGGTAATAAAAGCTATTTTACTTCCATCAGGCGACCAGGTTCCAATTTCCGCATCACGATATTTATAAGCAGCTGTACACAAATTGGTGATTTGAGTTTTACCCGCACCCGTACTTGCATTCATTATTGCTAATTGGCTGGTAGTAGAATAGGGCGCGCCTGCAGGCGAAGCCACACGGGTAGTGTAAACTATTGAACGCCCATCTGGCGAAAACCTGCCGCCGTACGACACCGTATTATTATCAGTTAATTGCACCACATTGCTGCCGTCAGCGTTCATTACAAATATTTGCGCACCCTTATTGTAAACGATTTTGCTATGATCCGATGACCAGGCCATATCCTGTAAGGGAATAAAGTCTGTAAAATGAGTTACTTGCGTAAGCTCGCTACCATCCGGGTTGATTGAAAACATTTGAACTATTGAGGTTGCGGTAACTTGAGCGCTAAATAAAATTTTGCTACTACTGGCCGGACTATTATTGCCTTTTTTACAAGCGACTAAAAAAATAGTGAAAGCAATAAGTAACGATGATATTTTACGAGGCATGGAGGCTTATTTAAACCCAAATATATTCATTATATGAATATAAAACTACTCAACCCTGCTTCTCCAATACCTCATGCGCCTCAGTACAGGTAATATCTTTGTTGTAAATAACGCTCTCAGGTTGCTGCAATTTACCGCCGTCGTGCAAACTACCGGTATCAATGGCTGCAAATCCAATTTCTTCTATCAGGCGAGCTATTTTGGCCTTTGCGGCTAAACTATCGCCGGCAATAAAAAGGGCCTTACGCTCCTGCAACGGAAGGTCGGTACGTCCCCCCGTTGCCAAATGCTTGAAATTTTTGGTGTTAAACGCTTTAACAATTATGGCTCCGGGTAATCTTTTGGCCGTTTCTTCGCTGCTGGTTGAGTTGCCCAGGTCTACCAGGCCACCCTCGGGTTGATACGGATTCATCGCATCAATAACTATCTTGTTGTCAACAAGTTCCGGGCTTGGCAACGCGTCTGGTTTTACCCAGGGCACGGCTAACAAAACGATGTCACCAAAAGCGGCGGCGGCGTTCACGCTTAAAGCAATAGCATTGTCACCCAATTGTTTTATCAGTGCGGTTAATGTCTCGGGGCCACGCGAGTTACTGATGGCTACCGTGTGCCCGGCTTTGATAAATAAATGTGCTGCTGTCGCACCTATCTTTCCAGCACCTATAATTCCGATCTTCATGATGTACGATAACTGATTTTTGAGGGAAAAATGAAAAACTTACGCTATTTGATATAAATTCTATTGATATTGTAGGCTTTATATTAACTTAACAAAAAAATGGCATGGTTTGTTTTTTTATAAAATCATAATAGATACTCAAAATAATTGCTAAATTTTCAATTCATATAATAAAAGCAATGTGTTAATTTAAGAATGTGAAAAAAACATTAAAAATTTTATAATTTTCATCATAATACCTAACTTCGGCATACACCTTTTTTATAATGCTTTTTATATAACATGGAGCAAACTGATCCTAATCAACAGGGCTTATACCGCCCCGAATTTGAACACGACTCGTGCGGTACTGGTTTCTTAGCGCATATTAATGGGCAAAAATCGAACCAGATCATCTTAGATGCTTTAACTATTTTAGAAAATATGGAGCACCGCGGTGCTTGCGGTTGCGACCCTTTAACGGGCGATGGAGCGGGCATTTTGATCCAACTTCCACATGAGTTTTTCATGGAAGAATGTACCAGCCTGGAGATAAGCTTACCCGAACCGGGCGAGTACGGCGTAGGTATGATCTTCTTTCCAAAGGATTCGACCGCTAAAAAAGCCTGCCGCAATATTATAAAAAGTGCTGTCGAAAAATTAGGGTTAATTAACCTCGGCTACCGCAAGGTACTGGTTGATTCATCGTGCATAGGCGAAACCGCCCGTGCTGCCGAACCGGATGTTGAACAGATATTCATCGCCCGTCCGCACAACATAACCAACGCCGATGATTTTGAACGTAAATTATACGTATTACGCCGCTATATCACCAAAACCGTAAACGAGACATTGAAAGATGCCGTTGCCGATTTTTACTTTACCTCGCTATCTTGCAAAACCATCATATTTAAAGGTCAGCTTACCACTTACCAGGTGCGCCAGTACTTTAGCGACCTTTCTGATCCACGCATGGCATCAGGCTTTGGCATGATCCACTCGCGTTTTTCAACCAATACTTTCCCATCATGGCGTTTGGCGCAGCCATTCCGCATGATAGCCCACAACGGCGAGATCAATACCCTTACCGGTAACTTAAACTGGTTTTACTCGGGTTTAAAATCATACGTTTCTACCTATTTTACCGCGGAAGAAATGGACATGTTGTTGCCTGTTATTGACAACAACCAGTCAGATTCTGCCTGTTTGGATAATATTATTGAGATTTTGCTGCACTCGGGCCGCTCTTTACCACATGTAATGATGATGCTGATACCCGAAGCCTGGGATGGCAACGAGCAGATGGACCCGGTTAAAAAGGCCTTCTACGAATATCACGCTACTTTAATGGAGCCATGGGACGGTCCGGCCGCTATTACCTTCACTGATGGTAAACAAATAGGAGCGTTGTTAGACCGTAACGGACTACGCCCGCTTCGCTATGTAATTACCAGCGACAACCGCGTAATTGTAGCGTCAGAGGCTGGAGTTTTAGCTTTGGACGAGAAAACCGTTTTACGCAAAGGCCGCTTGCAGCCGGGTAAAATGTTTTTGGTTGACATAGCTCAAGGCAAGATCGTTACCGATGATGAGATCAAGAAAAAGATCAGCTCACGCCAGCCTTATGGCCGTTGGTTAGAAAACTATAAGATCAGGTTAGAAGAACTGGCCGAACCACGTTTGTCGTTCTCCAGCTTGTCGCCCGATTCAGTATTCCGTTATCAGCAGGTATTCGGCTACTCCCGCGAGGACATCGAAACTATCATTATGCCGATGGCGCTTGATGGTAAAGAGCCGGTCGGATCCATGGGTACAGATGTGCCTTTGGCTATCTTATCAGATAAACCACAACATTTATCAAGCTACTTTAAACAGTTCTTTGCCCAGGTAACCAACCCGCCGATCGATCCGATCCGTGAGCGCTTAGTAATGAGCTTAGCTACCTTTATTGGTAACAACGGCAACCTGCTCGACGAAGATAAAATGCATTGCCATTGCGTAACGCTAAAGCAACCGATATTAACCAACTACGAACTCGAAAAACTACGTAGTATTGATACCGGCCTGTTCCACGCAAAAACGCTGCAAACTTATTTCAAGGCCGATGGTCAGCCGGGCTCGCTTGCAAAAGGTATAGCCAGACTTTGCCGTTATGCCGAAGACGCCGTTGAAGATGGTTTTGAGGTATTGATCCTTCAGGACCGCGCTGTCGATTCTGAGCATGCGCCAATCCCGTCACTAATGGCGGTATCTGCCGTGCACCACCACCTCATCAAAAAGGGTTTACGTGGCTCGGTAGGTTTAGTTGTTGAGGCCGGCGATATTTGGGAAGTACACCACTTTGCCTGTTTACTGGCATTTGGCGCAAGCGCTATCAACCCATATTTGGCATTAGCTACCATTGATACATTGAAAAATGATGGCAAGCTTGATGCGCATTTAGATCACAAGGCATTACAAAAAAACTACGTTAAAGCGGTAAGCGATGGCTTGTTAAAGATCTTCAGTAAAATGGGCATCTCTACTTTACAGTCATATCACGGATCGCAAGTATTTGAGATACTGGGCCTTAACAGCGATGTTGTCGACCGTTGCTTTACCGGCGCCGTTACACGTATCGGCGGCTTAGGCATGGATGAGATTGCCCGCGAAGCTTTATGCAAACACCGTATTGGTTTTGGCGAAAATAAAAACAGCAGCCACTTACTTCCCGAAGGTGGTATTTACCAGTGGAAACGCAGGGGCGAGGCGCACTTGTTCAACCCGCAAACTATCCACCTGCTCCAACATGCAACCCGCACAAACGATTTCAGCGTTTATAAAAACTACGCTAAACTAATAAACGATCAAACTGATAAGCACTTCACCATACGTGGTATGCTTGATTTTGCGCACCACCGCGAGTCTATTTCCATCGACGAGGTTGAACCCGCCGAAACAATTATGAAACGCTTTGCGACCGGTGCCATGTCGTTTGGTTCGATATCGCATGAAGCACACAGCACATTGGCGATAGCCATGAACCGCATTGGCGCAAAAAGCAATACCGGCGAGGGTGGCGAAGACGAAATGCGTTACATCCCGTTGGAGAACGGTGATTCCATGCGCTCTGCAATCAAACAGATCGCATCTGCAAGGTTTGGTGTGACTTCAAATTACCTCACCAATGCCGATGAATTACAGATCAAAATGGCTCAGGGCGCTAAACCCGGTGAAGGTGGTCAGTTACCCGGCCATAAGGTTGATGATTGGATAGCTAAAGTACGCCATGCAACACCAGGCGTAGGTTTGATATCGCCGCCACCGCACCACGATATTTATTCCATCGAAGATTTAGCCCAGCTGATATTCGATTTAAAGAATGCTAACCGTGCCGCTCGTATCAACGTTAAACTGGTTTCAAAGGCAGGTGTTGGTACAATTGCCGCTGGTGTTGCCAAGGCTCATGCCGATGTGATCCTGATAGCCGGATACGATGGCGGCACAGGGGCATCGCCAATAAGCTCTATAAAACATGCCGGTTTACCATGGGAGTTAGGTCTGGCCGAAGCTCACCAAACCCTGGTACGTAGCAAATTACGCAGCCGCGTTGTATTACAAGCCGACGGACAAATGAAAACCGGCCGCGATTTGGCAATTGCCTGTTTAATGGGCGCCGAGGAGTGGGGCGTTGCGACTGCTGCCTTGGTTGCAGGCGGTTGTATCATGATGCGCAAATGCCACTTAAATACCTGCCCGGTAGGCGTTGCCACACAAGACCCTGAATTACGTAAGCTATTTACCGGTCAGCCGGAGCATATTGTAAACCTTTTCCGCTTCTTAGCCGAAGAGATGCGCGAGATTATGGCTGAATTGGGCTTCCGTACCATTAACGAAATGGTAGGGCGCGTACAATTCCTCAAAGTTAAAGAAGGTATCAAACACTGGAAAGTTAAAAAGATCGACCTTTCGGGGATTTTGCATCCGGTTTATAATGCTAAAGGCGCGACACTATATAATAGTGAGGCACAAGACCACGGAATGGCCGATATACTTGATTGGAAACTACTAGAACATGCCAAACCAGCGTTAGAAGATCAAAGCCCGGTATTTGGTTCGTTCGAGGTTAAAAACACCGATCGTACCATTGGCACCTTGCTATCAAACGAGGTATCAAAAATATACGGTTCGGCTGCATTGCCCGAGAATACCATCAACTATAAGTTTACCGGTTCTGCCGGTCAAAGTTTTGGCGCATTCTCAACCAAAGGTTTATCTTTTGAGTTAGAAGGCGAAGCTAACGATTATGTTGGTAAAGGATTATCCGGCGCTCAATTGGCCATCTATCCATCAAAGGATGCTACTTTTAAACCTGAGGAAAATATCATCATCGGTAACGTAGCGCTGTATGGTGCAACATCTGGCGAGTTGTTTATCCGTGGCATGGCCGGCGAACGTTTTGCCGTACGTAACTCGGGTGCGACTGCAGTTGTTGAGGGTGTCGGCGATCACGGTTGCGAGTACATGACCGGTGGCCGCGCACTCATCTTAGGTAAAACAGGCCGCAACTTTGCCGCAGGCATGAGCGGTGGTATAGCCTGGGTTTATGACCCCGAAGATACCTTTACCGAAAACTGCAATACCGAAATGGTAGACCTTGATCCGCTATCGGCAAAAGATAAAGAGGCAATAGTTACCCTGTTGCGCAAACATGTACAAATAACCGGCAGTACCGTAGCTAAATCCCTGTTAGAAAATTGGGAAGAAGCGCTGCTTAAATTTGTTAAAGTATTCCCGCGCGAGTACAAAAAAGTTTTGCAACAGGCACAATATCAAACCATCAGCTAATTATAATAATGGGTAAACCAACCGGATTTAAGGAGTTTGGAAGAGAACTACCGTCCAAAACATCGCCAAAAGAGCGTGTTAGTAATTATAAAGAATTTGTTAACCCATATTCGGAAGAGCAACTTAACGAGCAATCGGCCCGCTGTATGAACTGTGGTGTACCATTTTGTCATTCGGGCTGCCCGCTGGGCAATATTATTCCTGAATTTAATGACGCCGTTTACCGTAAGGATTGGGAAGAAGCATATACCATACTTTCATCAACTAATAACTTTCCTGAGTTTACAGGCCGTATTTGCCCTGCACCATGCGAATCGGCATGTGTATTGGGTATCAATAAACCACCTGTAGCTATCGAAGAGATAGAAAAACATATCATCGAGATAGCTTACGCCAAAAACCTGGTTAAGCCAACAGCGCCGCTAATTAAGTCGGGTAAAAAGGTTGCAGTAGTAGGTTCTGGTCCGGCCGGGCTTGCAGCGGCAGCGCAGTTAGCCAAAGCCGGTCATGCGGTTACGGTTTACGAGCGCGACGATCAGCCAGGTGGACTGTTGCGTTATGGCATCCCTGATTTTAAATTGGAGAAATGGGTTGTTGAACGCCGTGTTAAGTTAATGCAGGATGACGGCATTGTATTTAAATGCAATACCGAAGTGGGTAAAGATATTTCGGCCGATGAATTGGTGCGTAACAACGACGCCGTTGTAATGGCTGGTGGTTCTACCATCCCTCGTAATCTCCCTATCCCCGGAAGGGAGCTAAAAGGTATCCATTTTGCGATGGACTTTTTAAAGCAACAAAACAAACGTGTAAGCGATACTACCGTAAAAGGTGAAGATATTTTAGCCACCGGCAAAGATGTAGTGGTTATTGGCGGTGGTGATACCGGTAGCGACTGTGTCGGTACTTCAAACCGCCAGGGGGCAGCGTCGGTTACCCAGTTTGAGGTAATGGGCAAACCACCTGAGCAGCGTACCGTACACATGCCATGGCCAACATACCCAATGCTGCTTAAAGTAACCAGCAGCCACGAGGAAGGTGCAAAACGCCACTGGGGCATAAGCACCAAAGAGTTTTTAGGCGATACTGACGGCAACCTGCGTGCGTTAAAAGTGGTTGATGTAAGCTGGGAACTGGATGTGATGAACCGCCCGATAAAACCTGTTGAGGTTGAAGGCTCGGAGCGCGAAATACCTTGCCAGGCTGTTTTTTTAGCCATGGGCTTTTTAAACCCGCAGTTTGACGGCATGCTGGAGCAATTGGGTGTTGACCTTGACGAACGTAAAAATGTAAAGGCCCGCGAGGGTGTTTACCGTACAAACGTTGGTAAAGTTTTCGCAGCGGGCGATATGCGTCGAGGTCAATCGCTGGTTGTTTGGGCTATATCCGAAGGCCGCGAATGTGCTCGCAAGGTTGACGAATTCTTGATGGGCCACTCTGTCCTTGAAAGTAAGGATGCGATCAATATGTTCGAGCAGGTATTTTAAACCAATCCAAACTTTATATAAAAATCCGGGACGGCACTTTTGTCGTCCCGTTTTGTTTTATAACTTTATGCACCCGGTTATCGTAAAACAGTTTGATGAAGAAGTACATATTTACCCTCGTGTTAGTTACCCTCACGGCTAACCTATTGGCGCAAACACCCCTTAAAGTGGGGGATAAGGCCCCTTTGTTTATGGGTATCGACAATAACGACAAAAAACTTAATCTTAAATCATTACTCAAAGACCATAACGCCGTAGTCCTGTTTTTTTACCGGGGCCACTGGTGCACCTACTGTAATAAAGA
>Ga0206938_1097_pt1 | contig 23373 bp, 18 predicted proteins | sample Alteio_BWOrgHeat_12_FD_152918 | JGI IMG/M metagenome (GOLD analysis project Ga0206938, IMG submission 152918) | Enriched cells from forest soil in Barre Woods Harvard Forest LTER site, Petersham, Massachusetts, United States -... | ecosystem: Environmental > Terrestrial > Soil > Temperate forest >... | reverse complement strand
AAAATTGATCGTTTAATATATTACATGAGTTCAATCGAAATAAATAAAGACACCTACCTGATGTGGTACGAGTCGATGCTTTTAATGCGCAAGTTTGAGGAGAAAGCAGGACAGTTATACGGACAGCAAAAAATCAGAGGCTTTTGCCATTTATACATTGGGCAGGAAGCTGTTTTGGCAGGCGCTATGTCGGTAATAAAACCGGAAGACAGCATGATAACCGCTTACCGCGACCATGCACATGCTATAGCCAAAGGCGTTAGCTCAAATGCTATCATGGCCGAATTGTATGGCAAAGCTACGGGCTGCTCCAAAGGTAAAGGCGGCTCGATGCACATGTTTAGCAAGGAGCACCATTTTTATGGCGGTCACGGTATTGTAGGCGGGCAGATCCCGATGGGTGCCGGCGTTGCATTTGCGGAGAAATATAAAAAGACCGGTTTTGTAAACATCACCTATATGGGCGATGGCGCCGTTCGCCAGGGAGCGATGACCGAAACTTTTAACATGGCTGCTTTATGGAAACTGCCTGTAATTTTTGTTTGCGAAAACAATGGCTACGCTATGGGTACTTCTGTTGCGCGCACTACTGCCGATACCGACATTTATAAATTAGGGTTACCTTATGGCATCCCATCCTCAGCGGTTGACGGTATGGACCCTGCCGCAGTTCACAAAGCGATGGACGAAGCCGTTCAGCGTGCACGTGCCGGCGAAGGACCAACCTTTTTAGAAATGCGCACTTATCGTTATAAAGGTCACTCCATGTCCGATCCGCAGAAATACCGCACCAAAGAGGAGCTGGAAAGCTACAAGGCAAAAGATCCTATCGAACTGGTAAAACATACTATTATATCTGAAGGTTATGCTGATGAAAAATGGTTTGAAGAGATCGACGCGAAAGTAAAAGCAGAAGTGGAAGAATCCGTTAAATTTTCGGAAGAATCGCCATGGCCCGAAGCATCGGAATTATATACTGATGTGTATGTTGAAAAAGATTACCCTTTTATAAGGAGCTAATCATTACATTTAAACTGGATTTTAATAATAACTACTGATACATATAGTATATGGCCGAAGTAATTAAGATGCCTAAAATGAGCGATACCATGACCGAAGGGGTATTAGCGAAATGGCATAAAAAAGTTGGTGACAAGGTGAAGTCCGGCGATGTAATGGCCGAGATAGAAACCGATAAAGCCACCATGGATTTTGAATCGTACCAGGACGGAACACTGCTTTATATTGGTGTTGAAGAAGGTAAAGCCGTTCCGGTTGACGCCCTGATAGCAATTATTGGTAAAGAAGGGGAGGATTATAAGGCATTACTGGAAGCCCCTGCTGCGCCAGTAGCAGTAGCAGGAGATAGTAGCAGTAAGGAAGCGGCACCAACTGCTACTCCTCAAACTGCTACTGCCACTTCTTCTACCCCTGCTGCCCCTGTGGAAGCAAAACCCAAAGTTGATAAAAGCAGCATACCTGCTGTAGTTATCCGCATGCCCGCCCTGAGTGATACTATGACCGAAGGGGTGATTAACAAGTGGAACTTTAAAGTAGGTGATAAAATAAAATCAGACGACTCACTGGCCGACGTGGAAACCGATAAGGCTACCATGGAGGTTGTAGGTTACGAAGAAGGCACCTTATTATATATAGGCCCTAAAGAAGGCGAAGCCGCACCGGTAAATGGCATCATTGCTATTGTTGGTAAAGAAGGCACTGATATTACACCGTTATTACAGGATGACGCACCTGCGGCAGTTGCAGTAGCAGCGGATAGTAGCAGTAGCGTTCCGGCAGAAGCAACTGCAACAGGAGCTGAAGCTGAAAGTGATGGTCCTTCTACAGCCGATGATAGCCGCATCAAGGCATCGCCGCTGGCCCGTAAAATTGCAAAAGAAAAAGGCATCAATCTTAATGATGTAAAAGGCAGCGCTGAAGGCGGCCGCATTATTAAGAAAGATGTAGAAGAATATGTTCCGGCTATTAAGGCAGTTGCAGTAGCAGCGGATAGTAGCAGTAAGGAAACTGCTGCTCCACAACCTGCCACTGCTACTCCTTCTACACCTGCCACTACTTCCAAAGCGCCCGTTATTGCCAGCTATACAGGCGAAGAGAAATTTACCGAGAAACCGGTTAGCCAGATGCGCAAAGCCATCAGCCGCCGTTTATCCGAAAGCTTGTTTACCGCGCCGCATTTTTATGTAACCATGAGCATTGATATGGACCAGGCTATTGCTGCCCGTACCCGCATCAACGAAGTGGCCCCGGTTAAAATATCCTTTAATGATTTTGTATTGAAAGCCTGCGCCGTTGCCTTAAAACAACACCCGGCTATCAACTCCTCATTCCTGGGTGATAAGATCCGCTTTAACGAGCACGTACATATCGGCGTAGCCGTAGCGGTTGACGAAGGCCTGCTGGTACCGGTTATTAAATTTGCCGATGGTAAATCATTAAGCGCTATATCGGTTGAGGTAAAAGATTTCGCCGGAAAAGCAAAAAGCAAAAAACTTCAGCCAAACGAAATGGAAGGTTCAACCTTTACTATATCCAACCTGGGTATGTTTGGGGTTGATGAATTTACCGCCATCATAAACACACCAAATGCCTGTATTTTGGCTGTTAGCGGCATACAACAAATACCGGTTGTGAAAAACGGCGCGGTAGTACCCGGCAATGTAATGAAAGTTACCCTAAGCTGCGACCACCGCGTGGTTGACGGCGCAACAGGTGCCGCCTTCCTGCAAACCTTAAAATCAATGCTGGAAGAACCGGTAAGGCTTTTAATTTGATTTCGGAATTTCGATTTCGGAATTGGAAGAATTTAAAATATTTAAGCGATGGGTTTTAGGGCTCATCGCTTTTTTGTTATCAAAGCTGGGATTACACTGATTATTTTTTGATTACACCGATCCTTTTAAAATCGGTGTAATCATTTATTCAATCAGTGAAATCTCCAGTTAAAAAATATACCTCACAAAGGCCTCCATAGCCTCATATTCAGCCATGCCCAGTTTATCGTAATTGCGGGCAGTTTCGCGGGTACGGTCCTCGGCCCTTACCCAAAACTCCCTTGCATCATCCCCCGGGAATACCGGGCGGTCCTTCTGGCTTTGGTGTTTGAAGATGGCATTACGCTTTCTGATCACTTCCTGCGGCGATAATGGCACGGCCATTTCTATCTCCCAGGTATTAAACTCCTGCCACGCCCCACGGTACATCCACAACCAGCAGTCTTTTACCCAGTCTTCGGTGGCCTTCAGGCGATTTAATGCGGCGAGTATGATATTGAAACATACCAGGTGCGTTCCGTTCGGGTCGGCAAAGTCGCCTGCAGCAAAGATCTGCTGGGGTTTTACTTTTTGTAACAGCTCCATCGTGATCTTGATGTCTGCTTCCCCGGCGGTGTTCTTCTTGATCTTGCCGGTTTCGTAAAATGGTAATGCCATAAAATGGATATGGTCATCTTCCAGTCCTGCATATCTTGCACCCGAGATCGCTTCTGTCTTCCGTATAAACCCTTTTACATCCCTGATCTCTTTGGTATCAACCTGGTTGGGCTTTTTGGTAGGGATAAAAGCCCGCATTTCTTCATAGATCTGTTTCAGCTTGCTGTTGTCTTCGCCGATGCTTTCGCTAAAGTCGATGGCGAATTCCACAAAACGTAATACATCATCATCCCAGACAGCCGTGTTGCCAGAGGTTTGATATGCAACATGCACATCGTGCCCCTGGTCAACTAAACGGATAAAAGTACCGCCCATGGAGATCACATCATCGTCCGGGTGAGGCGAAAAGATGATGGAGCGCTTCTGGGCCGGCTGTGCCCTTTCGGGCCTTTGCGAATCATCGGCATGGGGCTTACCGCCCGGCCAGCCGGTGATCGTATGCTGCAACTGGTTAAAGATGTCGATATTGATATTATAAACAGGGCCCTGCTCTACTGCCAGCTGGGCCATGCCATGGTTATTGTAATCTTCTTCGGTCAATTTTAATATCGGTTTGTTTACCGTTTCGGCCAGCCAGATCACGGCTTTCTTTTTCAAACCGTTTTCCCACACACAATCTTTTACCAGCCATGGGGTATCAAAGCGGGTAAGCGAACTTGCTGCGGCTTCGTCCAAAACAAATTCCACATGATCCGATAGCTGTAAATAAGTAGCCGGTACTTCGCCTGAGATTTCCCCTTCTACCGCTTTTTTTACGATCGGGGCTTTTTTCAGACTCCAGGCCATCAGGATGATCTCCCGGGCTTTAAAGATGGTACCCACACCCATGGTGATGGCTTTGGTGGGCACGTTTTGTTTGCCGCCAAAATCGCGGGAAGCATCGTTACGGGTTAAATCATCCAAAGTAACCAGGCGTGTACCCGAATTTGGCGCCGATCCCGGTTCGTTAAAGCCGATGTGGCCGGTTCGGCCAATCCCTAAGATCTGCAGATCCAGTCCGCCAAGCGCTGTGATCTTTTTTTCATAGTCTAAACAGAAACCTGCTACATCCTCTTTATCCAAAGTACCATCGGGGATATTTACATTGCTTTTATCGATATCAACCTGCGAAAAAAGGTTTTCGTACATAAAAGTGACATAGCTTTGGGCTGCGGCAGCCTGCATGGGATAATATTCATCCAGGTTAAAAGTGATCACATTTTTAAAGCTCAGGCCCTCTTCTTTATGCAGCCTTACCAGTTCGGCATAAACACCGATGGGGGTTACCCCGGTGGCCAGCCCTAATACTGTTTTTTCGCCCTTTGCTGATTTGCTCCTGATCAACGCAGCTATTCTTCCTGCTACTGCCACTGATGCCTGCAACTGGTTATCATACACCGTTACCGGCAGTTTCTCGTACCTCGTTTCTTCAAGTAAATTTAATCTTGCCATGATGTTTTAAGTTGAATATGCTTTTTTTCTTAAGCTTTTGTACTTAAGTCTTCCGACTTAGAAATAATTGGTGGAAGCAAATATATCAGATATGTTAAAATAGTACGGTTTTAATTTAACTTTTGTATTGGTTTAACAAATCCATAAATTGAGCCCATGGTATCCCTCAATAAAAACCTGCAAAAGCTTTTCAGCATCGCCCAAAAAACTGAAAAAACGGTCATCGGGCTAATGTCAGGCACTTCGCTCGACGGGCTGGATATTGCCTTATGCCGGTTTACCGGTAATGGCTTAAAAACACAGTTCAACCTGGTGCATTTTATTACCATTCCCTACAAAGACGATTTCAAAAAAGAGATTCAATCTATTTTTGCTAAAAGAGAAGCCGATCTGGAAAAAGTTTGCCTGTTGAATGCCTTTATTGGTAATTTTCATGGGGAACTGGTTTTGCAGGCACTTGCCGGGTGGAATGTTAATCCGGGTGAAATTGATCTGATCGCCAGCCACGGGCAAACTATTTATCATGCGCCCAAAAGGCTGCATGGGCAGGCAGACTATCCCAACGCAACCCTGCAGATTGGAGACGGCGACCACCTGGCAGTAAAAACGGGGATATTAACGATCAGTGATTTCAGGCAAAAACATATTGCTGCCGGTGGCGAAGGTGCGCCTTTGGCATTATACGGCGATGTTTTATTAGGAAGCAAACCCGGCGAAAATCGGCTATTGTTGAATATCGGCGGGATAGCCAACCTTACTTTTTTGCCAGCTGATGGTGATTACAAACATGTTTTGTGCAGCGATATTGGCCCGGGCAACACGCTTATAGATGCAGCCTGCCGGAAATATTTTAACCGGCCTTTTGATGAACATGCAAAGATTGCGCTATCGGGAAAGATCAACGAGGCTTTGTTAGCAGCATTGTTAAGCCATCCCTTTTTTAGTGAAGTGCCGCCAAAAACCACCGGGCCTGAATTGTTTAGCCTGGGTTATGTCGCGATAGCTCAACAACAATCAAACACTTTAAATATCAGCAGCGAAGATCTGATCTGCACACTAAGTGCCTTCACTGCAAAAAGCATAGGAGGTTTCATTTCGGCTACATTTAAGGTGGATGACCTCAGGATATTTACCAGCGGCGGGGGTGCAAAAAACCCCTATATCATCAACAATTTAAAAAAGGCCCTGCCAGGGGCCAAAATTGAAGATACAGAGGTGCTGGGTATTAACCCGGATGCCAAAGAAGCTATTTTGTTTGCGCTGCTGGGTAACGAAGCCATATGCGGAGAACCAATGATCATCGGGAATAATCCTGCCGTATTGATGGGTAAATTCAGTTTCCCGCTATAGCTATACCTTTTTTATTTCACATTAAACTTAGCGATATGGTAACTTTCGTAAGCCATTTTGCGGTTAAACTCAAGGGCGATCTCTTTATAATTTACCAGGTCGACGATAGTACCTATCCAGCAAAAGCCGCCGGTGAAAAAGTATAATAGCCCCATGCCGATCTGGCCTACAAGAAACCTTTGGATACCGGCTATCCAGATAAAGCCCAAAAGGGTAACCAATAAAATATCCTGGGGATTTTTTCTCTTACTGGAATATACCATATAAAAATACTTTTTTTGATTTTCATCAAGCTCTGCAGTTCCCTGCTGCAAAAAGGCCATTTCTTCTGCGGTTATTCCCGGAAATGCCATATAAGGGTTTTCGTACATGTCCATATTAGTAATGTTTTAGGTGATTTGTTATTATTTAATAGCATAAAATTACGCTGATCATCGATACACTCCAATTCAAATCTGGCTGGAAGATAAAATAAATCGGTAAGCATGGCTATTGGGGCGGTGAAAAAGGGACCAACCTTCGTCATACATTGGCGTGAATGTCGCGTAGATTTACTCACCCCGCCATTGCCTCGCCCCGCCTGCCCTCTCTTTTGCAAGCAAAAAAGAGGGCAAAGAAATTATGTTTTTTATTAGTTAGATGGTTTTCTTGTTCAAAGCGGCTTCATCACACCAAAATCCGCTTGTGGTTGCAACCTCACTCTGATCAAAGTATAAATGCGATAAAGGAGCACGGCTACCGTGGGGATCCCCAGCCAATGCGCATGAAAAGAACTTCGGATATCGCCATGAAATAAAAAAGAAATAGCATGGCCCAAGCCGCAGCCGGGGCACCATTTAAAGCCCATGGCTTTTAACGGGCACAGTGAAAAATGCGCCTGATTCGTCGGATCCATCAACGCAAGCGAAATCAGCGCAGCAATCCAAAAAGCCAGTTCAAAATATTTATTAAAAAGCTGTTTAATCAACTTTATTATGCGTTGTTGTAAAAAGGGCAGCTATGCCCAAAGCCATTAGTAAACCTACTAATAATGCGCCAAACATCCTTCCCGAAAAATCGGTGATGTCCTGCCCGTTTATTTCGTCAACATAAATAATCGCAGCGGCAACCGCCACGCCACCGCCGATCAGCAATATTTTAAAAGCCTGTATTAACCCCTCTAAAAAGCCCATTTTGCCGTGACAATCGTTGTTACGGTAACTTCTTACGCCAAAATATAGTCCGATCAGCGGGATCAGACCAGCGCAATATTCTACCGGCGACATAAACCCGGTTTGTGGTGTAAGGCCAAATTTTGGAATGATGAATATCCACAGGCCGCTTAAAATGCCTATAAAAAGGCCAAATGTAATTGCATTCTTCATGGTTATAATTTAGTGGTTAGAGGTTGGGGCTAGAGATTGGAGGTTAGAGATTAGGCCACCTCAAATGTGGAACTAATTGCTAATATCCGGCATCCGATCTCTATTCGTATATAAATTTAACAATAAAAGTAATTATCAAACCAAATTGTTTGTTATAATTTACAACCGGAAGCATTTTACGATTAAAAACCCTTTTTTGCCTGGGAAATCGCTTTTAAAGAGGTGGCTCCTCCGGAGCCTAAAAACGAATCAAATTTTCTCTATAAACAGACCGCTCCTCCGGAGCTGATAATAGCGCATCTATCTGACTCCGGAGGAGTCTCGTGTTTATAGAAAAATAAGATTGAAAATTAAGGCTCCAGAGAGCCCCCTCCTGCAGTTTGATTTTAAACGCGATTTCCCTTTCCTTTTTTGCGTATATTTGCAATAGTTTGAACATCCGTGATATTTTAGAACGCTATAAAACTGATGAACGGATAAAGGCATTGGCGCAGGCGCTTAATGCGGCAAAAAGTCCGAGGATTCAGTTACGTGGATTAGTGGGGTCGGGAGATTCCGCTGTGGCGGTAGCATTGTATTTTTTACAGCACAAGCACATGATATTTGTGCTGCCTGATCGCGAAGAAGCCGGCTATTTCCAGGCCGACCTGGAGAACCTGACAGGCAAAGAAGTATTACTTTTCCCATCATCCTACCGCAAGCCTTTTGAATTTACCCAGCCCGACAGCAGCAACGTTTTGGCACGTGCCGAAGTATTGAATGAACTGAATCATTCCACAGAGTTCGGCCAACTGATCGTTACTTACCCGGAAGCGCTTGCCGAAAAAGTGATTGACCGTGCATCCCTCGAAAAAAACACCCTTGAAATTGCTGCCAGCAATAAACTCAGCATCGATTTTATCAATGAGTTTTTAATTGAGTATGATTTTGACCGGGTTGATTTTGTTTATGAGCCGGGGCAGTTTTCTATACGAGGCGGTATTGTTGACATATTTTCCTTTTCGCACGAGCTGCCTTACCGGGTAGAGTTTTTTGGCGATTTCATTGAATCGATACGGACATTTGAAATTGAGAGCCAGCTTTCAGTTGAACAGGTAAAAAGCATTACCATTGTGCCGAATGTTCAATCCAAATTCCTCACCGAAAATAATATCTCGCTGCTGGAATATGTTGACGGCGACAGCCAGGTTTGGATAAAGGATGTGCAGTTTACGCTGGATATTATCCAAAGCGGTTACAAAAAAGCCACCCAGCTATGGAAGGCCCTATCCGCAGAAGAAAAAAACAAGAACCCGGATTGGATTGACCCAAAATTTGGTTTTACCGACGAAAAACTCATCGCCGACCAGCTGCATGATTTCGCGGTGGTAGAATTTGGGAAGCAGTTTTTTTACCAGGCGACCGCCGCAATCAATTTTGACATGCGCCCGCAGCCCTCCTTCAATAAAGACTTTAGCTTGCTGATCCATAATTTTAAGAATAACGAAGCGGAGCACATCGAAAACTTTATCCTTACGGATAGCGCCCGCCAGGTGGAAAGGTTATACGCCATACTGGAGGATTTGGATAAAACTGTAAAATTTACGCCCATCAGTATTTCCATACGCGAAGGTTTTGTGGATAGAGAGCAAAAATTGGCCTGTTATACCGATCACCAGATCTTCGACCGCTATTATAAATACAAACTTAAAAAAGGCTATCAGCGCTCGCAGGCCATCACCCTAAAAGAACTCAGAGAGCTTAAGCCGGGTGACTATGTTACCCATATCGACCACGGCATTGGTAAATATGCAGGCCTCGAAAAGGTAGAAGTAAACGGCAAGAACCAGGAAATGATCAGGCTGATGTATGCCGATAACGACCTGTTATATGTAAATATCAACTCGCTTAACCGGATCTCCAAATATAGTGGCAAGGAGGGCACTGTACCCAGGATGAATAAATTGGGCACCGATACCTGGGAAAAGTTAAAGAAAACTACAAAAAAAAAAGTTAAAGACATTGCCCGCGACCTGATCAAGCTTTATGCTGTACGAAAGGCGCAGAACGGGAATGCTTTTTCGCCCGATACCTATCTGCAAACGGAACTGGAAGCTTCCTTTATTTATGAGGATACCCCCGACCAGGAAAAAGCGACCAGCGATTTTAAAAAGGATATGGAGTCGCCGCACCCGATGGACAGGCTGATTTGCGGTGATGTGGGCTTTGGTAAAACCGAAGTAGCTATCCGGGCTGCTTTTAAAGCGGTAGCAGATAGTAAACAGGTGGCCATATTGGTGCCGACAACGATCCTCGCCGCACAACATTATAAAACCTTCAGCGACCGGTTAAAAGGCTTCCCCTGCAATATTGATTATGTGAACCGCTTTAAATCGAGCAAGCAGATCAAGGACACGCTGGAGAAACTGAAGGAGGGCAAGGTAGATATCATCATCGGCACCCACCGCCTGGTGAGCAAGGATGTAAAGTTTAAGGACCTTGGGCTGATGATAATTGATGAGGAGCAAAAATTCGGCGTATCCACCAAAGAAAAACTGAAACAGATGCGCGCCAATGTGGATACCCTTACCTTAACGGCAACCCCAATACCGCGCACGCTCCATTTTTCGCTGATGGGGGCGAGGGACCTTTCCATCATCAGCACCCCGCCGCCAAACCGGCAGCCGGTGGTTACCGAATTGCACGTGTTTAATGATACGTTGATCAAAGAATCTATTGAGCATGAGATTGACCGTGGCGGACAGGTGTTTTTCATCCATAACCGGGTTGCTGATTTGCCGCAACTGGGCGGGATGATCCACAAACTGGTGCCGAAAGCTCGTGTGGGTATAGCCCACGGTCAGCTCGAAGGTGATGCCCTGGAAGATGTGATGCTGAAATTTGTGAACAACGAGTACGATGTGCTTGTTGCCACTACCATTATTGAAGCCGGCCTTGACATCCCGAACGCCAATACCATTATCATTAACTATGCCCACATGTTCGGCCTGAGCGACCTGCACCAGATGCGCGGGCGTGTTGGCCGGAGCAATAAAAAGGCCTATTGTTATTTGCTGAGCCCGCCATTATCAACCCTGACCAGCGAAGCACGCAAACGATTAAGCGCCATCGAAGAATTCAGCGACCTGGGCAGCGGGTTTAATGTGGCCATGCGAGATTTAGACATCCGCGGCAGCGGTAACCTGCTGGGCGCCGAGCAAAGCGGTTTCATTGCCGAAATTGGTTTTGAAATGTACCATAAGATTTTGGATGAGGCCATACAGGAATTGAAGGATGATGAATTCAAAGGCTTGTTCACGGATGAAAAGCCAAGGCCGTTTATATCCTTTACCCAGATTGATACCGACCAGGAGATCCTTATCCCGGATGAGTATGTAACCAGCATTTCCGAACGTTATAATTTATACACCGACCTTTCCAAACTGGAAAACGAGGTGGAGCTGAAAGCCTTTAAACAACAGCTGATAGATCGTTTCGGGCCGATGCCGCCGCAGGTAAACGACCTGCTGAATACGATGCGCCTGCAATGGCTGGGCAGGGCCATCGGCTTTGAAAAACTCTCCCTCAAAAAAAATGTGCTGCGCGGCTATTTTATCGCCAACCAGCAATCGCCCTATTTTGAAACTGACGCTTTCCGGAATGTCCTCTCCTTTATGCAGGCCAACCCGCGCAGGTGTAATTTAAAAGAGGTTAAAAACTCATTAAGGTTGAGCGTTGAAGGCGTAAACAGTATTAACCAGGCAGTGAATTTATTGACGGAGATTGCGGAGCCGGTAGGGGTATAGGTAAACAGCCGATCTCTTTTTTCCCGTTGTTTGTGTCCTCACAAACAACTATGGGTAGCCCTGTGGATGCACAATCTTGCGGAGATACCTGTCTAAAGCTGTCTGTGAGGACACAGACAGGGGAAGGTTTTTTTGTTCTTAGCTCAACTTTTTTATTATCGGCAAGTGTCTTGCAAAAAAAATGCCAAAGATAACACTAATTTTATTTCTTAATCTATCCACTATGCCCACCCTCATCGATCTCTCCCATACCATTTTTGATGGTTTAATTACCTACAAAGGCCTGCCAGCGCCTATCATTTGCGATTATTTGAGCAGAGAAAACTCAAAGCAATTTTATGAAGCGGGCACCGAATTCCAGATTGGAAAAATTGAGATGGTGACCAATACCGGTACTTATTTGGATTGCCCTTTTCATAGATTTGAGCATGGAAAAGACCTTTCGCAAATTGCCCTTGAGCAATGCGCCGCGCTGGATGCTATAACCATTAATGCAACGGAGGTTACAGCCATCGGCAAAGAATATTTTCTGGAAAAAGACCTTAAAAACAAAGCCGTGCTGGTTTATACCAACTGGGCCCGGCATTGGAATACGGTTAACTATTTTGAAGGGCACCCTTATTTAACCGAAGACGCAGCAATTTATTTAAGAGATGTGGGCGTAAAACTGGTTGGCATCGACAGCCACAATATCGATAATACCGCAGGCAAAACCCGCCCGGTGCATACCACCTTATTGGGCGCTGAGATCCTGATCTGCGAACACTTATGCAACCTGGATAAATTACCCGAAAACGGCTTTCAGTTTAATGCCGTACCGCCCCAAATTAAAGGGGCGGGGACATTTGCGGTGAGGGCTTATGCGAGTTTGGGATAGTAACGTCCCCTCCGTTGTTTGTGTCCCCACAAACAACTACGAAAGTCTGTGAGGACACAGACATTGGGATTGAAAAGACGACCTTACCCAATAAGTTTCCTCTTGCGGGACTTCAGGAAAAACGGCAAAAGTGCCAGGTAACCAAAGAAGGCTAATACGGTCATTATTTTGGCGCCATGACTGATAGGCTGTATCGTCCGAAAATCGACCAATACATAGTAGAAATTTACGAGAACGATCAGGACGATGCCCAAGAGGGCGATATTGGCTGCGTTTTTCATGGTAGTAAAATGAGTTTTAGTTATTGGGTTAGCTGTAAAACAGCAGCGCACCTGGTAACCTGTGCGTTATTTACTTTCAACAATAAAAGGCGGCGATTGTTTGCATCGGATAGTTTATACCGTGCTGATTTGCAAATGCTTACTAGCCAACTGCAAGGCCTGGTAAACGCCACCCAACAATTTTTTCGGCCTAACCGGATCAAATCGCTTCCAATTGCCTAAATTAGCTCTGTTTCATCAACCTATACATTTATGAAAGCCAAATTTACCTTGCTTTGCATAGCCGTATTATCAGCAAATGCCGCCTTTTGCCAAACCTATATTAAAAATGTAACCATTGTTGATGTTTTAAAGGGCAAGCTCATTGCCGATCAGACGGTAACCATAAATGGAGATATTATAACCGATATAGCGGCCTCAAAAAAAGTAAATATACCGGCCAATGCCAACGTAATTGATGGGGCCGGCAAGTTTTTAATGCCGGGGCTTACCGATGCGCATGTACACTTTTTTCAAAGCGGCGGATTATATACCCGGCCTGACGGGCTGGACCTGCGCATATATGTTCCTTACGATCAGGAGATCGCCTGGGGACATGAGCATATGGACGAATTTTTACGCCGCTACACCAGTGCAGGAATTACCACCGTGGTTGACCCCGGCGCCACCTTTAATTTTTTAAAAGAACGCGATAGCCTGAAAAATAAAAGCTATGCCCCTGCTATTTATATGGCCGGCCCGCTGATCACCACTTATGAGCCTGCAGTATTTAAAGACCTTAAAAACGATGAACCGTTTAACCTGGTAACTACCGCCGATGAGGCCCGGGCCTATATTCAGAAGCAATTGCCTTATCATCCCGACTTTATCAAAATCTGGTACATCGTACGGGACAAAGACAAAGAAGCCGGCGCCCGCAAGTTTGAACCGATTGTGAAGGCCGCCATTGACGAGGCGCACAAAAATAATTTAAGGGTGGCGGTGCATGCCACGGAAAGAATTACGGCGCAGCTGGCGATAGAAAGTGGCTGCGATTACCTGGTTCATGAAGTAGAAGATGAAGTGGTAACGGATGATTTTATTAAATTACTGATGAGCCATAAAGTAGTGCTTTGCCCTACGATGATAGTGGAGGATGGTTTTGTAAATACTTTCGGCCAAACCACACGGCCATCGTACTATGAGTTCACCCGCTCAAACCCGGAGCAACTGGGCTCGCTGTATGATTTAAAGCACCTTGCCGATACCGGATTGGTGAACCGTTATAAAAAGAGAATTGCTGCAAGGGCAGCTTTTTTTGCACACGATGATTCGGTAAGGATGGTGAACCTTAAAAAAATGGCCGATGCCGGCGTTAATATTGCGGCGGGCACAGACGCAGGAAACCCCGGTGTAATGCATGCATCCTCCTTATTTGCCGAATTGATGGCCATGAGGCAAAGCGGGATGAGCAACTGGCAGATCTTAAGATCGGCCACGGTTGGCGGCGTTATGAGTGTAGGTAAGGAAAGCGAATTTGGCAGTATAACCAAAGGAAAAAAAGCAGATATGATCCTGTTAAATGCCAATCCTGCCGACAGCCTGGAATCGCTTAAGAAAATAAGCCTGGTGATTAATAAAGGCAATGTTATTTTGCCGGACACACTTGTAAAAGAAACGCCTGTGGCGCTGGTACAACGGCAGTTAAATGCCTACAATGCGCGTAATATCGAAGCCTTTATGGAGCCCTATGCCGATGATGTTGAGTTTTACGATTATCCGGATAAACTGCTTGGCAAAGGCAAAGATGCATTGCGTAAAGTGTACTCCGCGGTTTTTAACAAATTTACGGCACTGCATTGCGAACTGAAAGGAAGAATGGCACAGGGTAATGTGGTTATTGATAATGAAAGGGTTACCGGCATCGGTAAAGATGTTATCAAAGGGGTGGTTATTTACAATATCGATAATAACAAAATTAAGAAGGTTTATATTGTGCAGTAAAAGGAGTTAATCATGAAAGTCTGCGAGGACACAGACCTCGGAGCCCGGAGGCCGCCGTTCTGAAAAAATAATTCCGAAATCGGCACTCCCTGCCTGCGGCAGGCAGGCGAAATCCGAAATCAAACTACTTCACCCGCTTATAAATATCCTTCAAATTCCTGCCCATTTCTTTGTAATCGAGGCCGTAACCCACTACAAATTCATTTTCAATTTCAAAGCCAACATATTTTAATTCGTCGATCTTTTTAAGCAGCGCTGCGGGTTTTAGCAGCAAAGAGCATAATTTGATAGAGGCTGGTTGCTTTGCCCTTAATTTTTCGAGCAGATAATGAGCGGTATTGCCGGTATCTACAATGTCTTCTATCACCACCACCTCGCGGCCTTTAATATCCACGCTAAAGTCAATATCATCGCGGATTTTCAGGCTGCTTTTGGTACCCCCGTAGTAAGACGCCAGTTTGGTAAAGGTAATTTCGCAGGGGATATCGATCTGTTTGATCAGGTCGGCAATAAACAAAAAGCTGCCATTTAAAACACCCACAAAAACCGGAACACAGTGCTGATAGTCAGTATTTAATTGAAGGCCAATCGCTTTGATCCTTTCTTCAATAGCTTTAGCCTTTATGAGGGGTTCAAATTCTAAGTCGGCTATTTTTGTTTTCATGCTACTAATGTAGGAAAAAAGTCCGAAAAGTGGTAAAAGTCGGAAAAGTCCGGAAGACCGAAAGTCCGGAAGTCTGGAAGGAAAAAAATGCCGGCTGCTGATAGCGGTTGTTTTATGACATGACCCAGCTAAATTTCGTAGATCTTTTCTGACTTTCCGGACTTTTCCGACTTTCGGACTTCCCATCCAAAAAACCTATCTTTGCGCCTCAAATGACGGATTACCAGGTTCATACTTTATCCAACGGCATCAGGATACTTTTAAAACATTCGCCTTCAACCATTACGCATTGTTGTTTTGTGGTGAATGCAGGCTCAAGGGACGAGCGCGAACAGCAAACAGGCCTTGCACATTTTATTGAGCACCTTTTATTTAAAGAGACCGAAAAACGCAGCACCAGCCAGATCCTTAACCGGCTGGAGTTGGTTGGCGCCGACCTGAACGCCTATACCGCCAAGGAATATACATGTATCCATGCTTCCCTGTTAAACCAGCACCTTGAACGGGCAATTGATCTTTTTGAGGATATCCTGTTTCATTCAACTTTCCCGGAGGATGAGGTTGAAAAAGAGCGGGGAGTTATTTTGGATGAAATTGCCTCTTACCTTGATCAACCCGAAGAAGCCATTCAGGATGACTTTGAGGAACTGTTATTTAAAGGCCACCCGATCGGCCGGAATATCCTTGGTACAACAGAATCTGTCGGCAGGCTGGGCCGCGACGATATGAAGTCTTTTATAGCGGCCAATTATAACACTTCGCAAATGGTTTTTGCTGTTTTTGGCGATTACGATTTGAAGAAGCTTATCAGGTTATCCGAAAAATACTTTGGCAGCATCCAGGCAAACGATGCTGTAAAAAGCAGACTGGTACCGGGCTTAACCCTGCCGGGAAAAACCGTTTTAGGCAAGCCTATCTCACAAACACATTGCATGATGGGGGCGCAGGCTTACTCCTCATCCCATCAGCATAAAAATGCATTGTTGCTGCTTAATAATTATTTAGGCGGAATGGGTATGAGTAGCCGGCTGAACCTGGAGATAAGGGAAAAGCATGGCATTGCCTACACCATTGAATCGAACTACACACCATTAACCGATACCGGCATTTTCTCCATTTATTTTGGTACCGACAGTGAAAAGGCCGAAAAAGCTACCAAATTAATTTATAAGGAACTAAAAAAACTGCGCGATAATAAATTTGGAGTCCTGCAATTACACCAGGCCAAACAAAAATTCATAGGCCAGATAGCCCTCGCCGAAGAAAACCGTATGGGCTTAATCATCTCGATGGCAAAAAGCCTGCTCGATTTTAATGACATAGATACCCTGCAGCAGGTGTTTGAAAAAATAAACGTGGTAACAGCGGACCAATTGCTTGAAATAAGCAATGAAATATTTGATATTGACCGTATGATCACCCTGCTATTTGAGCCTAAAGAATAAATACCATCATTGTTGCATATTATCAAACAAAAATCTATAACCAATCATGGATACCAAACATCTTATTTTCGAAGTCACTGATTTTCTCGAACTGCAAAGAATTTTAGATTTACATGCTAAAGATGGTTATAAGGCCATTTCATTTAGCAGTTATTTTGATGGCAGTAACTTTAAAACTTATTACACCGCACTGATGGCAAAAGAAGGTGATAGCGGGCAGCTTTAGTTTCCGCATTCAGTCCTTGCTTTTGCATATCGTTGACAAAAGAACGCGGGTAGTGCGCCACAAGCATCAGAAATTAAACTATGAAATATTTGATGTTGACTGTTTGCCTATCTTACTATTTGAGCCTAAATAATAAACCTGTATTTTTGCAAAATGAAACCATCAAAAGCTATCGTTAAAAAGACTTGAAAAAAACAGCTTTTGATAGCTTCATTACCATTAAAAAACAAATTACTTTAATGAAATTTCCTATAATAGCATATGGCGACCCTGTTTTACGAAGAAAAGCAACTGCAATTGAACCGGAAGAATACCCGCATGTAAAGGAGCTGATAGAAAACATGTTCGAGACGATGTATGCTGCCCATGGTGTTGGTTTGGCTGCGCCGCAGGTTGGCCTCTCCATGCGCTTGTTTGTAGTTGACGCTTCGCCTTTTGCCGATGATGATGAAACTTTGGTTGGCTTTAAAAAAGCTTTTATCAATGCCCAGGTGCTGGAAGAAACCGGCGAAGAGTGGCCTTTTAATGAGGGTTGCCTTAGCATTCCGGACATCAGGGAAGATGTTTATCGCTGCAAACACGTAAGGTTATCCTATTATGATGAAAACTGGAAACATTACGAAGAAACCTTTACCGGCATGGCCGCACGGATCATTCAGCACGAATACGACCATATTGAAGGTAAGCTTTTTACCGACAAGCTGAGCCCGCTCCGCAAACGCCTCATCGAGAAAAAACTCAACGATATATCAAAAGGTATTGTTGACGTAGAATATAAAATGAAATTTCCGGCTGTTAAAAAAGGAAGGTAAGGGAAGAGCCAGGAGTCAAGAACCAGGAGTCAAGATAAAAAAATGGCTTCAGGCAATTATCTCATTCCTGGTTCTTTTGATTAACAAATCATATCTCTTTACCGCACTGACGGCGACAGTGCAGATACCGGCTCACACCGCTGAAAAACAGCCGACCACCAAGTTCTGTCTTGACTCTTGATTCCTGGTTCTTGATTCTAAATCCTAATTGCCTGTAGTGGCATTTGTTCCACTTCCGGTAGTGCTTTCGGCGCTGCGGCTTTTATCGCCGTCAGAAATAGATTTGATCAGGCTTCCCCATGCAAACGGATTGAACAAAGGATTAACGGTGGAGTGCGAATTAAGCACGCCGTTATGAAAATCCTGTATACCGCTTGTTTCCGGCCCGTCGCGGGGTAATGTTTTCTCGAGCGTTTGTATAGACGATGCGCTTAAGTTTTTCCGGGCGATAGCCAGGTCGTCATCCGCAACTTTCATCGTTAAAAAATCTTTTGTAAAATCTTCTGTAGTAGCCCATGGGAAAACGCGGAAAACCGGCAGGTTAACGATCTGCGGTTTTAACAAAACCTGCATCATATAGCTTCCTGTGGTTACATTTGACGGGATAACCACATAAATGGTATTATAACCCACGCACGAGAACCGGATAGTATCCTGCTCATGCACCACGAACGAAAAATATCCAAGATAATTGGTTTGCCCGGCTTCGTTATGGTTTGATGTATTTACAATGCTTACATAAGGCACAATAACCTTGAGACTATCGGCATTATGCACAATGCCGGTAAACTGCACCAATGGCTTCTCCTGCTTTTGCGCTAAAGCCGTAAGTGCTGCAAATAAAAATAAAAACAGGCCGGTTACTTTTTTCATCACCAATTAATGGCTGGGGTATTTAACTAAACTATTACTTTTTTTTCTAAATACAAAATTAACTTATTGCCGCATGCGGGGCTACAATTTAACAAAACTTAACACTACCTCAGGTTTTCGGGAAGTACCGCATCCGGGTCATCCACATCCGTGAGGTTTATGGCCTCAATTCCTGCAATTTCCGGAACTGCCTTTTTTATGGCTTCTTCAATACCAGCCTTAAGGGTCATGATACTCATCGGGCAGGTACCACAAGCGCCAAGCAACTTAAGCCTGACAATCTTCTCAGGAGTGATCTCCTCCACCGAAACGTTACCGCCATCGGTAAGTAAATAGGGCCTTATTGTATCTAAAGCCTGTTCTACCTGTTCTAATAAACTCATCTGTACCAATTTATAAGTAAAGTTATTAATTATTTACAACAATTGCAGCATTTATAGCATTAGCGTTACAAATGGCTACCTGTTGTGCAACTTTTTTGGCCATTTCAACAAAAGCGTCCGCCATAATGCTTCCCTCCTGTAATACAACCGGCATACCGGCATCACCCGATTCGCTGATGCTTTTTACCAGCGGGATCTCTCCCAAAAAAGGAGCTTTTATCGACTCGGCCAACTTGCTGCCGCCACCCTGCCCGAAGATATAATATTTATTCTCAGGCAATTCAGCCGGCGTGAAATACGACATATTTTCAACCACGCCCAATATTGGTACATTAATGGCATTCATCATAAACATACCTATGCCCTTTTTGGCATCCGCAAGCGCCACATTCTGTGGTGTAGTAACAATAACTGCACCAGTTACCGGGAATGTTTGCGTAACGGTAATGTGGATGTCGCCGGTTCCGGGAGGGAGATCGACCACCAGGTAATCAAGTTCGCCCCAGTCGGCATCGTTAAACAATTGTTTTACTGCAGTTGATACCATTGGCCCCCGCCATGGAACGGGTTGGTTCGGGTCGGTAAAAAAACCTATAGACAAAAGCTTGATCCCGTATTTCTCAATAGGCTCGATGCGCGTTTTGCCGTCTACTTCCCGGGCCATTGGCCTTGTACCCTCCAATCCAAACATAATAGGGATTGATGGCCCGTAAATATCCGCATCTATCAGCCCAACTTTAGCGCCCGTTTTTGCCAGCCCCAATGCCAGGTTAACCGCAATAGTCGACTTTCCTACCCCTCCTTTACCCGAAGCTACCGCGATAATGTTTTTTACACCGGGCACACCTGTGTTCTTTTGCGTGGTAACCTTCGATGTCATATCAATATGTACAACCGCTTCTTTACTCACAAAATACATAATCGCGTTGCGGCAGGCATTTTCTATCATCGCCTTCAGCGGGCAGGCCGGCGTAGTTAATATAACCGAAAAGCTGATGTTATTTCCATCAATATGTACATTCTGGATCATATTAAGGGTAACCAGGTCTTTTTTCAGATCGGGCTCCTCAACATTACTTAAGGCTTGTAAAACTTGTTCTTTGGTGAAAGTGCTCATAATTCAACACAAAAATACCTAAAAGTGCGGCAATTACTGTCATTTGATTGATAAAATGCGGTGAAAGGTGAAAGGTGAAAGGTGAAAGGTGAAAGGTGAAAGGTGAAAGGTGAAAGGTGAAAGGTGAAAGGTGAAAGGTGAAAGGTGAAAGGTGAAAGGATTGGCGGCTTAAAAGCCACCAATCCTTTTTTTATAAGAAAGAGCTTAAATCCCTTTAAGCTTTTTATGATAAGTAATATAAGAAACGGCCAATATCGCTAAAAAAATAACCGGCATGCTGATTTTTGAAACCGGATCGCCAGATGCGGTGTGAGCGATAAAAGCAGATATAAACACAATAGTTAAGCCGGCATAAGCCCATTCTTTTACCCTGGCAGCAACAGGCGCGATCAATAAAATAGCGGCTATCAATTTAGCAACAGCAAGCTCCACCCTGAAATAATCAGGAAAACCCAGGTGCTGAAAACCCTGTTTAACGGCGTCCTGCGTTAAGTACGAATACGCGGCAAAGGCCATCATTAACGATACAATAGATGTTGTTACCCAATAGGTGATTTTTATTGCTTTCATTTTTCTTTTTTTCTGCGAAGTTAGCTACCTTTACTATCCAAAACATAGCACTATACCAAAGGATAGTGCTATCATTGAGGATACTATGGATACTTTAACCCCGATTGAAACGCATTCGGCCGAAACTTGTAAAGGAAGTGTAATGGCCGTAAAAGATGCACTTTATGCACTGAATGGCAAATGGAAACTTCCGCTTATTGTTGCTTTATCCACCGGCCCCCAGCGCTTTAATGAGTTGCAAAGCGCGTTGGATGGTATCACACCCAAAATCCTTTCCAAAGAACTGCGCGAACTGGAGCTGAACGAATTTGTAGAACGCAAAGTGATATCTACCATCCCGGTAACGGTAATTTATGAGCTTACTCCGTATAGCCAGTCCCTTGAAAATGTGCTGTATGAATTACGCAAATGGGGGATACAGCACCGGCAGAGGATAGTGGCAAGCAGGAGAGAAAAGGTATAGCGGCATTCGATAGCCCGGATTTTTTTTTTACACAATCCCACAATATTGCTGGAATCAGGTTTGCTATCACTTGAAATGCAGGCTAAAGCTGTCCAAAATTCCTTTTTTTCCAAAGAAACATTTTACTCATCCCGGCGTTTGTATCCCATAAGAATTAGTTTAGTTTTGGATAAATATTTTTGAATGCGTCGCCCCAATCTGAAAAACATCCGCCCCAATAAAAAACATGTTCGTATTGGTGGTATTGTACTTGCCGTTATTTTCATTCTCCTGCTCATTGGCGGCTATATGGCCTACAGCAAACGCGAGGCCTTTTTACAACATGAAATTGCCAAAGCGAAAGCTAAAGCCAAAAAAGATTACAACCTCGACATTGAAATAGGCTCCGCAAAGTTTACCGGCTTCAGTACGGTTGATTTTACTAATATCACCATCGTCCCGGCGCAAAGGGATAGTTTACTGAGCATCAAAAACTTTGAGGTAAACATTAAATTGATGCCGCTGCTTTTGGGCAATGTTAAACTGGCTAATGTGATCATGCAGAACGCGCACCTCAATTTAACCGACATCAACCACGTTAAAAATTTCGATTTCCTTTTCAAAAAGAAAAAAGATACTACGGATAACAAATCAAAGGTTGATCTTTCTGAACTCTCCTATAACCTCATTAACCAGATATTGTATAAGATCCCGGACAACCTGGATGTAAGTAATTTTTTAGTAACATTTACCACAGATAGCTCCAGTTTAAGATTGCTAACGCATAGTGCGGTAAATAAAAATGGCCAGCTAACCTCAACCATTGATGTTGATAATGGCGCTGCTACCTGGCATTTTGCAGGCACGTTGCACGCATCTGATAAAGATATTGATTTGAAGCTTTATGCTGACGGGAAAAAAGTAGAACTGCCCTATATCGAAAAACGCTACCATTTAAAAGTAAACTTTGATACGCTGAGCACCCGCCTCAGCAAAGTGGAGCAAAGCGGCGGCGAGACGCGGATCTACGGTTCCTGGGGCGTAAAAAACCTGGCAATTCACCAGGGCCGGCTCTCATCAAGTGACATCGTATTCCCCAATGCAGGCATTGATGCCCGGGTTTTTGTAGGGCCAAATTATGTGTCGATAGACAGTTCGTCGGTTATCACGATGAATAAAATAACTGCTCATCCTTACATCAAATACACTTTAAACCCGGTAAAAATTTACGAGTTAAAGATCAATACCGGTTGGACAGATGCGCAGGACTTTTTTGATTCCCTGCCTGCCGGGATTTTTGATTCGCTGACAGGCATGCAGGTTGCCGGGAAATTGAACTATAGCCTTAACTTGTTTTTAAATGCCTCTGATCCGGACAATGTGCAATTTTATTCGGGGTTGAATAAGGATGACTTCCGGATTATCCGCTATGGCAACACAGATTTCAGCAAATTAAACAGCACTTTTACTTATACGCCTTATGAATACGGCAAGCCGATGCCCTCACGGGTGATTGGCCCGCAAAACCCGCATTTTACGCCGCTGAGCGATATATCACCAAACCTGCAGTATGCGGTACTGACGGCCGAAGATCCGTCCTTTTATAACAATAACGGCTTTGTTGAAGAATCATTCCGGAAATCACTGGCCACAAATTTCAAAGAGAAAAAGTTTAAGCGCGGGGGAAGCACCATATCCATGCAACTGGTAAAGAATGCATTTTTAAGCCGCGAAAAAACAATAGCCAGAAAAGCTGAGGAAATGCTGATTGTATGGATGATACAGAACGGCCATATCATGACCAAAGACCGCATGCTGGAGGTTTATTTTAATATTATTGAATGGGGCAACAATGTATATGGCATTGGCGAAGCCTCAAGGTATTATTTTAACAAAACCCCGTCGGAACTTACTATTGGCGAAAGTATTTACCTTGCCAGTATAGTGCCCCATCCAAAAACTGGTTTATATTCATTTATGCCCGATGGTTCGCTCAGGCCGGGACTGGTGGGTTATTTTAACCTCATCGGCAATTTAATGGCCGGACACGGCCGGGCTCAGCAGGATAGCAGTAATTATGGGTTTTATACGGTGAGGTTAAAAGAAAGCCTGCGCAAAGAAGCACCGTCTGATACCACTATGGCCGACAGCCTGATAAAACACGATAAGGAAGAAAATGGCGACGACCCGCCGCCTGTGGTTGCTCCGCCGGTAAAAAAACCGTCTATTTTGCAACGGATCTTTGGCAAAAAAGACACCGTTGCCAAAAAAGAAGAGCCTAAACTCGATCCAAAAGCAAAATTGAAAGCCGAGATTGA
>Ga0206938_1096_pt1 | contig 23452 bp, 24 predicted proteins | sample Alteio_BWOrgHeat_12_FD_152918 | JGI IMG/M metagenome (GOLD analysis project Ga0206938, IMG submission 152918) | Enriched cells from forest soil in Barre Woods Harvard Forest LTER site, Petersham, Massachusetts, United States -... | ecosystem: Environmental > Terrestrial > Soil > Temperate forest >... | reverse complement strand
TGGGTGGGTTTTTGCGATAGAGGCAAGAGAGTCTTTAATAGCTATAAATATTTCAGGATGACCATTCGCAGCAGCAAAAGCAAGTAGCCAAAGTACGTTTATGCCTTTAGCATATCCCTCTTTTTTCTGAGGACGTAGCAACGTAAGGAGGGATGAGTCTTCTTTTATCTTTTCTTTTGCAATCAGAAAATCTTGTGTTATCAACTCGATTGTTTGATGTATTATTTTATTTATTTCCTTGTCATCGGTTAACTTTCCCTCATGAGATGCTTTTTCGCCCCGCTCATAGTGATCAAATAATTTTTGAGCATCAAGGTTGATCGTTTTCTTGAGGTTATATGACATCATGAGGAGTTTTCTCGGGCTTGATTTGATAATTATTAAAACATTAAAACAAACATTAGTCAAATTTTACTCAATAACCGAATTGAATCAGAATGAATGTTACCGAAGGGGGTTTATAAAATAGTCAAAAACATATCGTTGCATCAGAATGGATGTTACCGAACGGAGGCGGTACATCATGGGGCAATTGGATATGAGTCTATACCTAAAGTCGTTAAGAATACGCTACTTACGTGGCAATCGCAAAACAAAAGCACGGATTTTAGATGAGTTTTGCGCAACTAGCGGCTATCACCGCAAGCATGCCATCCGCCTATTTACTCGCAAAGCCATGGGCTGGAAATACAAGCCTACTGGCCGTAAAAAGAGCTATAAACCCGATCAACTGCTAGAGCCTTTAAAGCAGCTATGGCTTGGCACAGACCAAATGTGTGGTTACCGACTGAAAATAGCTATTCCACTCTGGCTGCCATATTATGAGGTCTCCTGCGGGACACTTGCTGCGGACATTAAACAGCAACTACTCGCCATGAGCTCAGCAACAATTGATCGTCTGTTACAGCCTTGTCGTGTCCGTTATCCCAAGCGTTTATGTGGCACAAAGCCAGGAAGCTTACTCAAGCAACATATTCCCGTTAAAACGGATCAATGGAGTGAGGATAGACCTGGTTTTGTAGAGGCAGATACAGTCGCTCACTGCGGAACAAGTTTGCTAGGGAACTTTATTTGGAGTGTAACGCTCACTGATATTTATTCGGGTTGGACTGAAAATGGAGCCACGTGGAATAAAGGAGCGCACGGAGTATTTGAGCAGCTTAAGTTGATAGAAGAAAAACTCCCTTTTCCTATCTTGGGTTTCGATAGTGATAATGGATCGGAGTTTTTAAACCATCATTTGGTTAAGTATTTTCAAAACCGCGTCAAACCCGTTCAATTTAGCCGTTCTCGTCCCTATCATTCAGGAGACAATGCTCATGTCGAGCAGAAGAATTGGACGCATGTACGCCAATTGTTAGGGTACTATCGTCTCGAAGATAAGCGCTTGGTGGCTTTGATAAACGATCTTTATCAGAATGAAGCATCCTTACTGCATAATTACTTTTACCCTTCAATGAAGCTACAGGATAAGATGCGTATTCAATCAAAGATTAAGAAAAAATATGATCCTCCAAAAACGCCGCACCAGCGCCTATTAGCATCTGAGCATGTAACTGATTTACAGAAAGAAAAGCTCAACTTAACTTTTGCCTCACTGAATCCTTTTGAGTTAAAGAAAAGAATGGAACAAAAATTAAAGAGAATATTTGGCTATGTTGATCTACAATTAAGGAGAAAGGTAGGTTCGGTCTAGGGAGGGTAATAATGATAAATAATCTGCTTCCTTCGGTAACATCTATTTTGATGCAACGAAGCTGTTTATTTTATTGCCTTCGGTAACATTTCATTTTGATGTGGCTGGTAACTTAAAAAGGGCAATATCCCAAATAGCGGGATCTTCCATTCTAAAACGAGAGGATGCTTTGTTTCTTACATATAGGAATAGGTTGCTTATGAAAGTTAATATAAAAGGATTAAATAAAGCCCAGCTACTTTTAGAATGATATAATCAGGCTCTTTATCTTTGAAAATTAACCATAATAAAGATCAAATAACCTTGATTTTTGACCATGCCATGAATTACGCACGCTTTATTTTAATAATAACGGCCCAGCATCTGCATAGCCTTGCCGTATGCCTTGCCCTGCTTGATTTCTTAATTTCTCAGGCGCATATAATAAATAATAAGCATTCCGCGCATGTTTTTTGGCGCGATCGATACAAACGGGGATAAGATTGTGGGGTTCTTTTTCTTCATTTTCATGTACAAAGACTTCTAGAATATGCGTATTTGTCATCAGTTGGGCGAGCATTAAACCTTGGGAAGCTTCATGAGCGCAGGTTTTATCAATGTCTGCTCCGCCGACCATTCCTAAGGCAATAATAATTTTGCATTTTTCGATTTCGATTAAGAGTTTAGATTCGACCGCTAAATCTTTAAAGCCGGGGACGGTGCGGCGTATTAGAGTAAATTTCGTATTAAAACCGGGCAAGCTTTTTAATTCTTCTTCTGCGATAGAACCCATATCATAACGTGCAAACATAGTATCCACGATGCCAATTTTATCCACGACGCCCCCTTTATTTGAAGGTTTCCATTTTATACCTAGTCATTGATTTTGTAATGGAATATTATTCTGCATAAGTTATTTTTCATACGATCAAGGAGGTTAAAATGATTCAACAAAAGCTAAAAAAATTGCTTCTAATAGGGCTTGTCATGGTCAGTGGAAGCCTCACTTCTCTGGCATCGGCGTTTAATTGCCCACTATTAACGGTAGAAGATGTTAGAAATACCATTGAAAGAGGCGACATAGAAACAGATAAAAATGATACGTTGGCAGTAGAAGCGAACTCTTCAGAGGAACGAGTGAAACAGGATGAACCGAGTGCAAACCCGTCTGATACGTATTATCACATGGCAACTAAGATAAATTTTGATGATAAATTCTATTGGATTTTTATAGGGAATGTTTTAGGAGGTTCCAGCGATGAGGCAAGAGAAAGAGCAAAAGAAATTTTGCTGAATAATGAAAAATTTTTTATGGGAAGCTATGACGAAGAAGCTAGATTTTGCCTGTATAAGCAAATAGATGCTTCTCGCAACCTTTCAGGATATCCATTTAAATCACGTTTTGAAACGGTTGTTTTAATTGTCGCTCCTGATCAAAAACAATAATTTTTATAAATGGTAGGGTGGATTAGATGCGCTTTTTGCATCGTAATCCACCTTACCTTTTTCACAAACTTTGGTGATTGAGTTTATCGGCCACCCAAATCTTTATGAGTGATTGACGAGTGATGCCTAGTCGATGCGCTTCTTTATCAAGAGATTTAACCATCCATTCAGGAAAATCTACATTAACTCGTTTTACCTCTAAGCCAGGACGTCGAGCTTTTGTAAGATCAAGTAAATCGGTAATATCTTCACTTGCTTCAAATTTCTTATCAAAATTAGATGCTTTCATAAAGTTTCACCTCCTCTTTATATATATTTTACCCTAATTAGAAAAGCATTGGATGAATCTACCACTTTTAATTCTCTATCTAGTAATCCAGTTTGTGATCGAATATCATACCTACCGCATTAAAAGAGGTATGAAAATGAGTAAGCTTTATATTCAAACGCATGGTTGCCAAATGAATGAATATGATTCAGCGAAAATGGCAGATGTATTACATGCTTCCCACTGTTTAGAAAAAACTCAAAATCCAGACGAAGCCGATGTTATTTTGTTAAATACGTGTTCTGTGCGTGAGAAAGCGCAAGAGAAAGTCTTTTCTGAATTAGGACGATGGCGGCTTTTGAAAGAAAAAAATCCTAATTTAGTGATTGGGGTGGGAGGTTGTGTTGCTAGTCAAGAAGGCGCGGCTATTTTACAGCGTGCGCCTTATGTCGATATGGTTTTTGGTCCCCAAACCTTGCATCGCTTAGGGGATATGCTGAATGAAGTCAAAGCGAAACGTCAGTCGGTTGTCGATATTAGCTTTCCAGAAATTGAAAAATTTGATCGCTTGCCTGAACCTCGAGCCGAAGGGCCGACGGCGTATGTCTCCATTATGGAAGGATGCAGTAAATACTGTAGCTTTTGTGTTGTGCCTTATACGCGGGGAGAAGAAATTAGCCGGCCTTTTGATGATGTATTAGCTGAAATTGTGAAATTGGCAGAACAAGGGGTAAGAGAAATCACCTTGCTTGGGCAAAATGTCAATGATTATCGCGGCCCCTTGTTTGAAGGGGGAGTGGCTGATTTAGCGCAATTGATTGAATATGTCGCAGCGATTGAAGGCATTCAACGTATTCGGTTTACGACCTCTCACCCGCTTGCATTTTCTAATAGCTTAATTCAAGCTTATGCTAATGTGCCGCAATTGGTAAATCATTTACATTTACCGGTACAAAGTGGTTCAGATCGTATTTTAGCTGCAATGAAACGCGGCTATACGGCGTTGGAATACAAATCAAAAATTCGTCGCTTACGGGCTGTGCGGCCTCATATTAATGTTTCTTCAGATTTTATTATTGGTTTTCCTGGCGAAACGGAAAAAGATTTTGAAGATACCATGAACTTAGTTCATGAAGTGGGTTTTGATAACTCGTATAGTTTTATTTATAGTCCTCGACCCGGCACACCGGCGGCTCAATTACCTGATACAGTCACAATGGATATCAAAAAACAACGATTAGCGATATTACAAAATCGGATTTTATTAAATGCCAAACGAATTAGTGACGCAATGGTAGGTACGGTAGAAAGGATTTTGGTCAGTGGGCCTTCCAAAAAAGATCCTCAAGAATTATCGGGACGAACAGAAAATAATCGGGTAGTCAACTTTAAAGGGGAAGCTGCTTTGATTGGGCAATTAGTCAAGGTAAAAATTACTGCAGCATTACCTAATTCATTACGGGCAGAATTAATATAACCTGCTGATTAACCTAACATAACAAAATTTAAGGGTGAGTGCGCCGCCCCTGTGTTCTTTTACGCATGTGCTATACTGAAAGAGTAAGCCAATAGTGCTATCTACGTATGCCCTTAAACCGCGCAAGGGAGGTAGGTATGAAAAGAGCAAAAAAAGATGCTTCACTACATGCTGAAGAAAAATCCATTGAGGAAACGGAATCTCTCCTGATAGAAAGTGCGGATTCGAAGGATGATATTGAGGATGATATTGATCGGGAAACATTAGCGATTAATGATCCTCCCGAATTTATTTTTCGAATTACTACGTCTTGCATTCACTAGCCGATTCGTTGTCGTATAGCTTCAAATAAAAAAATACCTGTGGCCACGGAGACATTTAAGCTGGCCACTGTTCCTTTCATCGGAATTGTCAGTAATAAATCACAATGCTCTTTCGTTAATCTTCGTAATCCCTTTCCTTCGGCACCCATGACAATGGCTAAGGGAATCGTTAAATCTGCTTCATAAAGATTTTTATCGCCTGGCAATGCGCCACCAAAAATCCAAATATTGTGCTTTTTTAACTTTTCTAATGTACGAACTAAATTCGTCACTTGAATAAAAGGCACTGTTTCGGCTGCACCACTTGCCACTTTACATACGGTTGTTGTTAAGCCGACGGATTTGTCACGAGGTGCAATAACCGCGTGTACGCCTGCAGCATCCGCGCTACGTAAACAGGCACCCAAATTATGAGGATCTTGAATGCCATCTAATATTAATAATAAGGGGGGCTGAGTTAAATTAGCTAATAGCGTTTCTAAATCAGATTCAGAATAAGTTTGACTTGCTTCACAAAAAGCAAGAACACCTTGATGATTTTCTCCTTGAGATAGCGTATCCAGCTCGGCGCGTGATAACATTTGAATAGGTAAAGAAAGTTCGTTTGCCAGCATCAGTAAAGATTTAATTTTTTGATCATGACGTTCTTTGGCGATAGCTAAACGCCGTATTTTTTTAGGATGATGGGTTAAGAGCGCCAATACAGCATGTAGGCCCAATATGATTTCGTTTTTTTTCATCTTCTTCGTTTCTTTTTATTATTCTTCGAATTTTTTTTCTTTTGGGTACGAGAGCGGCTTTCTTTGTCTGGTAACGGATGATTAGCAAGAATAAAGTCAATTTGACGATTATCTAAATCCACTCGTACGACTTTGATGCGTATTTCATCGCCGAGTCGATAGGTTGCTCCTGAACTTTCCCCAATCATGCGATGGCGGGCAGGATCGAAATGATAATAATCATTCGGTAATAAACTAATATGAATTAAACCTTCCACATAAATATGCGTTAATTCGGCAAAAATACCAAAGTTTGTTACGCCCGAAATGATACCATCAAATTCTTCGCCCACTTTATCTAACATAAATTCACATTTTAGCCAATCAGTCGCTTCACGCGTGGCATCATCCGCCCGTCTTTCGGTCATTGAACAATGCGCACCCTGTTCTTCTAATGTTGCCTCACTCTTGTCTTCTTTAATTTCGTGGCGTAAAACATGGCGTATGGCGCGATGAACAAGCAAATCCGGATATCGGCGAATCGGGGAAGTAAAATGCGCATAGGCATCATAAGCTAAACCAAAATGCCCTTTGTTTTCTGGACTGTAAATCGCTTGACTTAATGAGCGTAACAATAATGTTTGAATTAAATGGATATCAGCACGCTCGGTAATTGAGCTTAATAAATTTTTATAATCTTTTGGAACAGGTTTTTCCCGCCCCGGTAATTTTAAACCTAATTCTCCTAAAAATTTACGCAAATCCATTAATTTTTCAGAAGAAGGGCCTTCGTGAATGCGATATAAAGCAGGGCAATCATGTTTTAATAAAAAGCGCGCCGCACAAATATTAGCGCATAACATGCACTCTTCAATTAAACGATGAGCATCATTTCGTTCTAAAGGAATAATTCGCTCAATTTTGCGTTCCTTTCCGAAGATAATTTTGGTTTCAGGTAAGTTAAATTCAATGGCACCGCGTTTTTGCCGTTCTTTATGCAATACTTTATAGAGTGCAAATAACTCTTGCAAATGAGGTAGCAATCCTTGATAGGCTTGTTGCAATCCGGGATCGTTTTTATTAAGCATGGCATCGACTTGTGTATACGTCAAACGTGCATGGGATTTGATCATGGCTTCATGGAAATCATAATTTAAAATTTTACCATTGGCATTAATGGACATTTCACACACAAGGGTCAAACGATTGACATGAGGATTCAGTGAACATAATCCATTTGATAAGACTTCCGGTAACATAGGAATGACATGGCCAGGAAAATAAACGGAATTACCCCGTTTCAAAGCTTCTTGGTCTAAGGCGCTCTGTTTACTTACATAATGACTGACATCCGCAATGGCGACGTATAAAGTCCACCCTCCTCTGGGTTTTGCATGGCAATAGACTGCATCATCAAAATCTTTCGCATCTTCGCCATCAATGGTAACAAAAGGTAAGGCGCGAAAATCTGCCCGATCAGCAAATTTATTTTCATCGATATGGGCAGGAAATTGTTGTGCTTCTAATAAGGCGTTTTCTGGCCAAAGGTGAGGTAAATCATGATTGCGAATGGCGACATCAATTTCCATGCCCGGTGCCATATGATCTCCCAATACTTCAACGACCTTACCTAAAGGACGCGTTTTGGCTGTCGGTTGGGAGGTGATGGCTATGACTACCATTTGGCCATCATTGGCAGAGCCGAGGTCCTGTGCAGCAATAAAAATGTCATGATTGATACGCGAATTGACAGGTTTAACAATCGCAATACCTGCTTCAATAAATAATCGGCCGACTAATTGTTGGGTATTACGCTCCAATACGTCTACCACAATGGCTTCTTGGCGGCCGCGAGAATCGATGTTAGCGACACGCGCTAAAATTTTATCCCCCGGGAAAACGCCACGCATTTGTAAGGGGTTTAAATATAAATCATTTCCCCCTTTTTCTGGGACTAAAAACCCAAATCCTTCACGATGACCAATCACCCGCCCGGGGATTAAATCCATCTTGCTGATTAAACCATAAGCACCCCGGCGATTTTCTAACAATTGCCCATCGCGCACCATGGCTAACAAACGGCGTCGTAAAGCTTCTTGATCATGCGTTTCTTCTAATTCTAATTCATTAATTAATTGCTTGTGGGTAGCAGGTTTGCCACGTTCGGTTAAAAAAGCAAGAATAAATTCCCGGCTTGGAATAGGATGCTCATATTTTTCTGCTTCTCTTTTAGCATATGTATCGTTAAATCGTGATTTTTTTCCCATTTGCCTACCGTAATTTATAGCTAGCTATCTCATTATTTCTTAATAAGATACTCCTGCTGGTAAAATTTTTCCATAAATTCAAGTAAGATGGGTCCGACTTATTTAAAAAGAGGGGTGTATATAATGGAAGCATTAAAGAGCTGGAAAGAAGAACAACGCTCCGCCTATGCCTATCAGCAACTGGCTAAAATTGAACCTAATCCAGTGCATCAAAAGCTATTTGCGGGTTTAGCAAAAATGGCGTTAGAGCAAGCAGAGATTTGGGCAAAGACCTTAAAAGAACAAGGCATAGCGGTTCCCACGCATTACAAGCCTGATTGGCGAGCAAAATTATTAATGGCATTGGCAAAACGATTAGGGCCACGTTCTTTACGGATTGCCTTGGCAGCGATGAAAATTCGAGGAATGTCGATTTATCGTGGTCCTTATAGTATGACGGTTCCAGGCGAAATGGAATATCAGCACCGTAGTGTAAAGCAAGGAGGAAATTTGCGAGCAGCCGTATTTGGCGTGAGTGATGGATTGCTTTCAAATGCCAGCTTAATCTTGGGTATTGCGGGTGCGAATGTGAATGCGAATTTTGTATTGTTAGCAGGCATCGCAGGTTTATTAGCGGGCGCTTCTTCCATGGGAGCGGGAGAATATGTGTCTGTACGTTCGCAACGTGACATGTTGGAATATCAATTAGCGTTAGAAAAAAGTGAGCTTGAATTATATCCTGAAGAAGAAATGCAAGAATTGGCGTTAATTTATCAAGCGCGAGGATTATCGCCAGAGGATGCAGACAACATGGCGAAGTTACTGATTAAAAATCCAGACAAAGCGTTAGATACGTTGGCGCGTGAAGAATTAGGAATTAATCCAACCGAATTAGGTTCTCCCTGGGGAGCAGCGATTTCTTCGTTTAGTGCATTTGCTATAGGAGCACTTTTACCCTTGCTGCCTTATTTATTTAGCCGTTCGGGTAATCATTTAATTTTCTCTATTGCAATAACAGGACTATCGTTGTTCATTGTGGGCAGCATATTAAGTTTATTCACTCAGCGTAATATAATTTGGAGTGGATTACGGATGTTATTTATTGGGGCCGGTGTAGGATGTTTAACTTATTTTATTGGAAAAATAATCCATCCCGTGATTATTTAATCTTGCTTGACCAATCTAAAATATAGAGATATCTTAATTTCCTGTATTAAGGAGCTTGCTGATTTATTTTAGCAAGAAATAATGAGTTGAGTTCAGTGATGATTCAAGGAGTAGAAAGGATGTTTAAACGTATACTTGTATGTGGCACCATCGCCAGCTGTTTATTAAGCGGCGCTGCTTTAGCTAATGGATATAAAGGGGAAGGATCGCTTTCTGCGCCGATGTCTTCTTCTTTATTCCATCCGTATGTCGGACTTAGCTATGTGTATCTTCACAATTCGTATAAAAGTTCTGTGACAGAAACAATCGGTAGCTCTACGACGACATTTAGTCCTAATGCAACTTCTCCTAATAATTTTAGCGGGCTAAGTTTTAGCAGTGGTTTTAAATACGGTAAGTATATCGGTATGGAATTTGGCTACGCTCAATTTGGTAGCAAAAACCAAACAGCTCAAACGACGACGACCACGTATCGTCCAAAAGCAGGTTATGTTGATTTTCGCGCCTATTATCCCATCGAACAATTTGATTTGATTGGTGTTGCTGGGTTTGCAATGACTTCGTTAGGTGATGCAAAAGTGGTTAATACGACCTCCGGCACCACGTCCACCTTAGGAGCGGATGATTCTGTTGTTCCTCGATTAGGGTTGGGAGTTGATTATAACTTCAATGATAACTGGGGCATACGCGCTCTGGGTAAATACAGCTTTGTTAATAGTCGCTATGTAAATAGTGCTTACACGTTAGAGGCTGGGTTTTTCTATAATTTCACCGCTTAAAGAAAAAAGTGGTGTATATTATAAGTTCACCCTTTAACTTAAAAGGAGTTAAGTCATGGTTGAGAATCAAGATTTGTTAGGCGAAGTCATTCATTCGGCTAATACAGTGGATCAAAAGCCAGGAATAGGATCAGTTGATCTCTGCTGTTCAGCTTGCTGTACGTGTTCTGCAGCTTCTGTTAGCGGTGGAGTGGCAACAGAAGAAGAATAGTTGTTAAGGCAGCGACATGGCAGGAAGGGATATCACCTGCCATGGGGGCTGAGCAAATCCTTTCTTAAGCAAATTCTAAGTTTTTGCTGATATTTAATACTTGGTGTGTAAATGAAATTCATTGTGAAGCCTTTTTCTCTTTATCAAACGTCGACTTCTTCTTATTGTTATACGCCGCAAGCCTCTGCTAAGTTAACGAATTCGAATTTGGTTAACCTGTTGCGCTATGTGCAAACAAATCATATTGATTATCTGCAGCAAGCGGAATTAGAGCAATTAACCCAACAGTTTGGGTTAGAAAGCACACCCGTGATGAAGTTTTTGATTGAGCAAGTAAAAATTTTATTGATTCACGATGAACAACGATTTAAACATTTTTATTTAATGAGCGATAATAAAAATATCCAAGCCGTTTTATTTGAAGAATTTTCTAAACATTATGGATTAAATGTAATAAAAAAAGATGATTTTAACCCGATTAAAACACCGCAATCCCTTGTGTTATTATTTAATCAAGCTTACACGGAATCGCAATTTAAACAACTTTATCAATTAGACTGCCCTGCCGATACGTATTTTATTTCCAGCTATTTAGCAGATAAATATTTAATTATTGATAATATTTACAATAAAGATAAAGGTGTACCGTGCCATTTTTGCGGGCTTAATCATTTGCGCACTACCGTGACCACATCGCCCGATGTGCAAAACTTTAGTTGGTTGGTATTTTATCGTAATTTATTAAAAGAAGGATTAAATATTATCCCTTCTCCCCCTGTCACTGTATTAACAGAAGCCTTTATTGTGAGTGCGTTAGGAAAGTTTTTAAAGCAATTTTTAGATCATTCTACACGAGAATTATTGCAAGATAATACCAGTGAATTTTGGCATATTGATTTAGAAAAACAGCGATTTGAAAAGGAAGCAGCAATACACTGGCCATTATGTGAGTGTTTACATGGATAAGAAACAAAATATTAATTTTTTAAGTACGAATAAATATGCCGATTTAAAGGTACAGCAGGATATTTTAGCTTTTCACAATAAAGGTAATATTCATGTCGATAAATTATTTCATTCAGCCATTCATTATCCTCCTTTGCCTTTAAATAGCTTACAATCGTTAGAGGGATATGATACTGAAATTAATCCCTTTCATTATCAATCGATTCCATGTGAATCCAGTCGAGATATTACAATTCGTCGTAATCGCTCTGCTGCAGAATTCGCTAATACCTCGATCGATTTTTCTTTGTTACAAACGTTATTAAATGAATCATTTGCAGCAAATGATAATTTACGCCGTCCTTATCCATCGGGCGGCGCTTTATATACGATTGAACCGCTGTGTCTCATTTTTCAAGAACGGTTAGTAGGAGCGCCACAAAGTGGAATTTATCACTATCGGGCTAATTTTAAAAAATTACAATTATTAAAAGAAGCAAAAACAGAAGATTTAATAAAGCATATTTTAGATGTAGAAACTGAAAAAACGCATCAAGCTAATTTTATCTTAATTTATATTATTAATTTATCAAAAGCGATTGTTAAATACCGTTATCGTGGGTATCGTTTAGCTTTTATGGAAGTTGGAGCGATGTTTCAACAAGCGGATTTAGTAGCGAAAGAGTTGGGATTAAAAAATAAAATTAGCAGTAGCTTTAATGATTTTCAAGTCACAAAATTTATTGAATTAGATCGAGTCTGTTTTATACCTGCAGTCATGCAGTTATTTGGAAAATAAGGTTGCTAGGAGAAGGCAATGGAAGATCTTTTTAGTCATGCAAAGCTTTATTATCCTTATTCGATTCAATGTATGCGGGGTTTTCCTTCTTATTGTCCTCCTTCCGTGCATGCGCAAGGGCATGTGTCATCAGGAGGAGGCGGTGGATTTGGTGTGCGAAGCGTGCAATCGGCTTATGGGGAATTTATCGAACGAAGTCATTTTTATTTAGATGTGTTTGCGGATGTAGAGGGAAAGTTAAGCGATTATAATTCGTCGGAGCTCAATGCATCGTTATATAAAATGATTCGACAATTAAAAGTAACGCCGAAAGAACCTGAATCGCATTTATTTAAATTAAATAAAGTTGAAAATTGCTTTGATCAAACTGTTTCTTATTTGCCGACCGTCATGTTTACGTTGTCATTATTTGATAGCGCTGATCGGCAATTTATTCCTTTTATGGATAGTTGTGGCGAAGCAACCCATATATCCTTAGACAAGGCAATTCATAGTTCTCTTATGGAATTTATTGAGCGTCAAGCATTAGTGGGTTCTTGGCTAACCCGCCAATATGTTCATAAAATTCAGCCCAATGTTATTTCTTATGTGCCAAGTTATGCCAAACTTGCTAAACAGCTATTACAGAGCGGCGAAATTCATGTTTTCAATGTGTGTCGAAATTTGCCGGGTTACGTCGTCATGATTTTGTATTTTTCTCATTCCTCGCAAGATTATGTGCAATATGCCATAGGGATGTCGGCAGGGTTAACGCCGCTTGAGGCTATGACGAAAGCATTAAATGAACTATGGCTAGATTATGGTTATTTGTATGTTTCATCCGATGTATGGAAAAGCTTTAATTCTATTCCTGAGAGCAAGCGCTATACTATTCGTCATATTGAAGATAATAATATAGAAAAAACCAAACAGATTATGGCATATAATTTGGCGGATTCTTGTAACATAGCAGCTCAAGATTTTCTTAAGTTGCCTGCTATTTCTTATTCGGATACTTGGAAAATGCTAAGAAAAATAACTTCGCATCTTTATCTTTATCATCGTACCGATTCGAGAAATGATTATCATTATACAAAAATGATGAGCCCCGATTTTTTCTTGCATATGTCTACGCATGAGAAATTGAATGTTGATAATGCTTATACGGATTTTTTATCCGCTGATCTTCATCATTTATATAGGAAAACCATACCCTTTCCTTAATTTTTGCAGAGGAATTTCTCGTGTCATTTTATTATTCTGTATGTCCTAATCTGAAAGATTTGACTAACCACTATTCTCCTGCTGTCGATGCTCAGCAGTTTTACGCGAGTGATTTAAGTAGAACATTATTATTGCCTTATCAGCTTGCGATTGATCTGGCTTCGCAATTGGGACAGGATGTTTTAGAAAAAGTGTATGCCATTATTTCGCATCCATTGGTTTCTAAATTGCATGAAAATCAAACTGATTGGTGGGTAGATATTGAATCGGCTGGTCATATTACGGTCATAAAGGCGAAGCAATTGGCATGGTTATTAAGTAGTAAAATAAAAAGTATGACTTCATTTATAGATGATGCGCCAGTACTGGTGATCGCGTTATATCAGCAAAGTTTTAAATGGGATAATGAAGCCATATTGGATTTTTTACATAGTTATTTACCTCAATTGACGATTCATTTTATTTTAGCCAATTCAGAAAAACATTTTTTCCAAGCAAAATGGTCAGACAAATTAATTAAAGTAAAGCTGAATAAAGCGGAAACTGCTATGCAAATGAGCTTGCTTTATTCCCATCAATTAAATAATCAACATCCTATTATTAATCAGATTTCATTGAATCAGGAATTAGTATTTATAGAAACAGCGGTGTCTGACGCAGTGTATTACAAAAGTATATTAGAAAATTTTTTGCCATTAACACAGCAACAGCTACCGGTATTAAAAAAAATAAAAAATGATCCTGTTTTATTACCGACACCTAAACATATTATTGGTTATGCTTGGTTAGCGGCGCATGTGGGAGCAAGTGCATTGGGAAGTGATATTTTAAATTATTATTATCAAAGTCAGCTTGATACCACAACCAAAATACAGTATTTGGTTAATTTGCAATTTATTCGCTTGGTCAGTGGATATTTTAATGAAGCTATTGCAGAAAGCTATCTTAATCTTCATGAATATGAAGGAGATATAAGAGATAAATTATGTTATGCCAAAGCGTATTGTGGTGTATTAGCAAATCAAATTAATATTTCAACTGAATATTTTAATCTATTGGCTATTTCAGCTGATATGCCATTGGTAGATTTACAATCTCTTTATCGCATGAATATTTTTGCTCTTTACCAACATCGTTTAGGTAATACTGCTTTATCATTTAAATTAGAGCATTTGATTGAAAATAAAATAAATGAATCAACGCATTCATGTACCCAAATACGTTATATTAATTCTCTTAATTTGGCTCGTTTGTACCGTTTTACTGACGATTTTGAAAACTCAAAAATGTATTATGATCGTTGTTATCAGACCATTGCAGGGTTAAAGTCAGAAACCGATCATGTGTATGTCAATGTAAATTATGCCATGTTATATGAAACATCAGGCGATATGGAGGCTGCATTTATCCATTGGTTACGTGCAGCGATGCATTGGCTAAGTTTGCGTTATCCAGAAGCATTGGGCTGGCGAGCAGTGCGCGCTATTCTTAAGCGTCATTTTATGCCTAACGAAAAATTAAATGCGCTAGAAATTAGTCACGTTTTTTATGCGAAATTAGGCGAATTAATTAAGTTGCTTGTTATTCCTGTGAATGAAAATTCTTTTTCTCAAAAAGAAAAATATCCTATTTTTACTCGTTTAGAATATGTCACGCAACAGTTAGATTCGGCTTGTTATTATGGGTGTAATCGAGAAATCAGCTTTATTGCGACAAATAATATTTTTCAGGAAGAAGCTTTACACGCCACCATGGAATTAAAGCACCGTGTGTTAAGTGTGTTAGTCTATCTTAACTGCATAGAAGAAGAATTTTTTTCATCGAGTATAATTATTGATTCGGATCATAATGTGGAAATGCCCAATTCATTTTATCAAATTATTCAACGGTGTGTTTTATTAAATATTCAAAAAATTAAATACAATCTGCATTGTAGTGAATTGGCGGCAAGTGATGCTTATGCCATAGGCTCAGCAATGACTATCAAATTATCACCGGCTATTGAAACAATTATTAATAACGAAAAAAATGTATATGTTATTTATAAACGTTTTCTTAAAGATGCCTTGCTGGATAGTAAGACGAGCGAGTTAATCAAATGCTTGCAAGAAAAGACGGTGCTCTATTTAGATCAAACCCTATCGAGTTATCCACTGGCTAAATTAAAAGAAATGGAACAACAGAAATTAATTTGTTTTGATTATGATGAAAGCAAAATGGCTTCTTTACTATCGCTTCACGTTGAAAAAATAGGAAATGCCTATGAAGTTTCTTCAGTATGGGATTGATGCTCCTTATGCGGTTACTCATTTAATTTTGGCAGGATTAGCGCTGATGGGGGTTGGATGGGCGATGCAGTTTGTTTATCCTGTTGCAATGACTAAAATTGGATTAATGATAACTTTTTTTATCGTTGGCGCTGGTTGGAGTTTGCTATATACAGCTGCGTTAATGGTATTTAGCAGTTGTTTTAGTAAGCGTCACTTGGCAAAAAAGATCATTGCAAAGCTTCAGTTGCAAGGAAACGAATCTATTTTAGATATCGGTTGTGGTAGTGGTTTATTCATGATAGAAGCTGCAAAAAAATTATCAACAGGTAAAGCAATAGGGTTAGATTGTTGGGTTAAGAAAGATCAATTAAAAAACTCTCCTTATCATACCCTTCGCAATATTGATAGAGAGAACGTGTATGATAAAACAGCTTTGGTTACGGGCGATATGCGATATTTACCTTTTAAAGATCATTATTTTGATGTGATTATTTCTAATTTGGCTTTGCATAATTTGTCTTCTTCTCAAGCAAGAACAAAGGTTATAGAAGAAGCGGTGCGTATTGTTAAGCCAGGTGGTCGAATACTCTTTATTGATTTCCAATATACGAAAGAATATAGTACGGAGCTAAGTAAAATTTTAATGAAAAACGTACATCGCTCTAAACTTAATTTTATAGTTTGTCCCCCTGTACGTTTAGTATCAGCAGAAGTACAATCACCAAAAATTTAAAAAATTTTTGTAATGATAAATAAAATGATTAGTAAAGGTAGAATAACCATGGCAATACATGAAATAGTTGGAAAATTACCTTCAGCGGCTTCTTTTGAAAAGGCGGAACAGTCACTTAAACAGTTACAAGAAGGCCCTCATGAGTACCGCTTATTAAGCAAAAATGATATTGATGAAACGGTTAAAGTATTTACGTATACTTTCTGCCATGATGAACCGATGACGCATTATTTAGGCATTACCGAAGAAGAATTTGAACCCTTTGCTCGGCAAGTTATTGAAAAAGCAGCGATGGATCAATTAAGCGTCGTCGCATTAAAAGAAGGGAAGATTATTGGCTGCGCTATCGTAGAAGATGTGACCGATCCTTTAAATATTATTATTGATATTGATCCAAAATTTCGTTTTATCTTTGCTTTATTAGAGCATTTAACGAGCGATTTTTTTAATGAAAAAATATTTTCTTCAGGACACGTCGCTCATTTATTTGTTACGGCTGTGGCAAAAGCGTGCCAAGGAAAGGGGATAGCCAAAGAATTAAATGCAGAAGTGATGCGGATAGCAAAGCAGAAAAAATTTTCTTTTATGTATAGCGAATTTACGCATTACTATAATGAACAGGCAGTATTAAGCCAACTCAAGCAAAATAAATTAAAATTAAGTTCATGCAAATATAAAGATTTTATTTATGCAACCAAACATCCTTTTGATCAATTGGAAGGATATGCAAGTGCTTACATCTGGGCTTTACATGACAAAGTCAATTTAACCTACCAAACGATGGATCAAGAATCAAAATATGCTTTGATTTGAGTCAGTGAGAGCAGTATATTGTTTTGTTCAGATGCCCTTCTGTTCTTAGATACAAGGGTACGAAATAAAAGAGATAATAAAAGAGATAATATAAAGAGATCATTAGCCAGATGATGAAACGTACGCCATTATACGAATGTCATTTAACCGCTTCGGCAAAAATGATTGATTTTTTTGGTTGGGAAATGCCATTGCATTATGGTTCGCAGCTTCAAGAACATCATACGGTAAGACAACAGGCTGGGGTATTTGATGTTTCTCACATGACCATTATTGATTGCCAAGGTTCCAAAGCCACAGCGTATTTGCGATGGATGCTGGCTAATAATGTCGATCGTTTAATACCAGGTAAGGCGCTTTATACGTGTATGTTAAACGAAAAAGGCGGCATCATTGATGACTTAATCGTTTATAAAATAACAGAAGATAGCTATCGCTTAGTCGTGAACAGTGCAACAAGAGAAAAAGATTTAAGCTGGTTGCAACAGCATAGGGCAGATGATGCAATCATTTTGCAGGAGCGTACCGATTTGGCGATGGTGGCTATACAAGGTGCGCAAATCCGAAAAAAAATGTCTCTTCTTTTTTCAGATTCTGATGCTCAAGCCATTCTTAATTTAAAGCCATTTTTTGCGGTGATCTTAAAAGATTTTTTTATTGCTCGAACGGGTTATACAGGTGAAGATGGCTTTGAAATTATTTTGCCTGCAAAAAAAGCGCCTAGTTTCTGGGGAAAAATAGTATCAGCTGGGATACAACCTTGCGGTTTGGGCGCACGTGATACATTACGTTTAGAAGCAGGATTAAATCTCTATGGCGCAGATATGGATGAAGAAGTCTCTCCTTTAGAATCTAATTTAGCATGGACGGTTGCTTTGGAACCCAAAGATCGACAATTTATTGGTCGGGATGCGCTTGAGCAGCAAGTCGTAAAAGGAATTTCCCAAAAATTGGTTGGGTTAATTTTAGAAGGCCCTGGCGTGTTGCGCCATCACCAAAAAATCATTATTAATAATACCATTGTGGGAGAAATAACGAGCGGAAGTTTTTCTCCTTCATTGCAAAAAGGCATTGCTTTAGCCAGAGTTCCTGCCACTATAGGGAGTCAATGTTTAGTTGAAATTCGTGGCAAACAGGTTCCCGCACACGTGATTAAACCACCCTTTGTTCAAGCGATTCGTCATTAATGAGTGGATAAGGAAACAATATAATGAATAACATACCCAAAACATTAAAATACTCCAAAACGCACGAATGGATTCGTCAAGATGATGACATTCTAACAATAGGCATTACGGATCATGCGCAATGTATGTTAGGTGAATTAGTTTATATCGAATTACCTGAACCTGAAAGTTCAATTGAGGCGGGGCAAGAATGTGCGGTTGTCGAATCAGTCAAAGCGGCTGCTGATATCTATTGCCCTATTTCGGGTGAAGTCATCGAAATTAATGAAGAATTATTAGATAATCCACAGCTCGTGAATAAAGATCCTTATGGTCAAGGGTGGTTATTTCGCTTACGTCCCTTTGAAAATAAATTTTCTCATCTATTAAATGCAAAGCAATATTCTAAGCAAGTTGCATCAGAAGCGCATTAATTCAAAATGAGTAGGGCGAATCCAATGACTTTTATCCCTCACACTTCGACAGAAGTGACAGAAATGTTAGACACAATCGGTGTCGCTACTATCGAAGCGCTATTCGATGAAATTCCAGCTAACTTACGTATTCGAACACATTTACAAATTCCTCCCGCCTTAACGGAGATGGAATTAACGCGATTCATGAAAAAACGAGCTCAACAAGATGAAGGGCAATTATGTTTTATCGGTAGTGGTGCTTATGAGCATCATATTCCAGCAGTCGTTTGGGACATTGCAAGTCGTGGTGAATTCTTAACGTCTTATACGCCTTATCAAGCAGAAGCAAGCCAAGGAAATTTGCAATTACTTTACGAATATCAAACGATGATGGCGAGTTTAATGGCGTTGGATGTTTCAAATGCGTCACTTTATGAAGGTGCTACTGCTTTAGCAGAAGCCATTTTAATGGCCGTTAGAGTGAACAAGCAGAGCAAAACATCGCATATTCTTTTACCGCAATCGGTTCACCCTTTTTATCGCCAAGTGGTTAAAACAATCGTCAGCCAACAACAAATTAAAATAAGTGAAATCGCTTTTAATAAAGTGACTGGCCAAATTGATAGGGACGCATTAAAACAATTTTCTGCTGAAGATATAACGGCTTTAGTGGTGCCACAGCCTAATTTTTTTGGGGTGTTGGAAGATGTTGATATTCTCACGAATTGGGCGCACGCTAAAACCGCCGTGGTGATTGGTGTTGTTAATCCTCTAGCAATGGCGTTGCTCAAACCGCCAGGACAATGGGGGGCACAAGGTGCAGATATTGCCTGTGGGGAAGGGCAACCTCTCGGTATTCCTCTTGCCTCAGGAGGCCCTTATTATGGATTTTTATGTTGTAAAAAAATGTATATGCGTCAATTGCCAGGCCGTATTGTGGGCCGTACGGTTGATCAAAGTGGTAAAGAAGGATTTGTACTGACGTTGCAAGCCCGAGAACAGCATATTCGTCGTGCAAAAGCGACTTCTAATATTTGTACCAATCAAGGGCTCATGGTAACAGCAAGTACTATTTATATGAGCTTGTTAGGTCCGCGCGGATTAAGAAAAGTTGCATTAGCTTGCCATCAAAATTTGCTTTCTTTACAGAAAAAGCTAGCGACAGTTAGCGGAATTAAACCCCTCTTTACGCAACCTGCTTTTCACGAAATGGTTATTCATTTATCCCAGCCTGTCGATATGGTATTACAGCAACTAGCTCAATTAAAAATTCAAGCTGGATTTAACGTAAGTCGTGCTTATCCTAATTTAAGCAATGGTTTATTGCTTTGTGTGACGGAGACAAAAACGGAAGAAGAAATAGATTTTTTTGTCGCGCGGTTAGCTGAAGTCTTGAGTACATGCAAACCTGCTTTAGTAAAATAAAGTGAAATAAAATAGGATGACAGGATAAATAAAAATGACGTCTTTAATTTTTGATCAATCACGAACGGGTCGTTACGCGATAGCTCAAGTACCTAAGCCCCTGTCAGAAAAAGTCGCTATTCCTGCAGCATTGTTGCGTATTGATGAACCTTTATTGCCGCAAGTTTCAGAATTGCAAGTGGTTCGTCATTTTACTAATTTGTCCCGCAAAAATTTTTCTATTGATACCCATTTTTATCCGTTAGGTTCCTGTACGATGAAATACAATCCACGTATTGCGCATCGTTTGGCTTTCCTGGAAGGATTTCTTCAGCGCCATCCCTTAACACTCGAAATAAATAGCCAAGGTTTTATGGCCTGTGCTTATGAATTACAAGAAATATTAAAAACGCTAAGCGGTATGCATAGTGTCTCTTTAACGCCGATGGCGGGTGCGCAAGGTGAATTTGCGGGTGTTGCGATGATTCGGGCTTATCATCAAGCGCGTGAAGATAAACAGCGCGATGAAATTTTGGTACCTGACGCTGCTCACGGTACTAATCCTGCTACGGCTATCCAATGTGGTTTTAAAGTACGAGAAATTCCCACCGATGGAAGAGGAAATGTCGATTTGGCTGCGTTGAAAGCCGCTGTGGGTCCCCATACCGCAGGAATTATGTTAACCAATCCCTCAACATTGGGCGTGTTTGAAGAGCAAATTCAAGAAATCGCAACGGTTGTTCATCAAGCAGGAGGATTGCTTTATTACGATGGCGCTAATCTGAATGCTATTTTAGCTAAAGTTCGTCCTGGTGATATGGGTTTTGATGTCATGCATATTAATCTCCATAAAACATTTGCAACCCCGCATGGAGGAGGAGGACCGGGTGGAGGCCCTGTTGCTGTCAGTGAGCGTTTAGCGCCTTATTTACCTATTCCTATGGTTAAAAAAGTAGGCGAAATGTTTTATTGGCTTACTGAAGAGGAATGCCCTCAAACAATTGGCCGTCTGTCTGCCTTTATGGGGAATGCGGGAATTATTTTAAGAGCGTATATGTATGCACGCTTATTAGGACGAGAAGGAATGGAGGCTGTTGCGGAATTTGCGACCTTAAATGCGAATTATTTGTTAGCAAAATTAACTAAAGCAGGTTTTACGCCTGCGTATGCGAGCCGTCGAGCCAGTCACGAATTTATTATTACCCTTAAAACCGAAGCAAAAGAGTTACATATTACAGCGCTGGACGTGGCTAAGCGTTTATTAGATTATGGTTTTCATGCGCCGACAATGTATTTTCCTTTATTGGTGCCTGAATGCTTATTAATCGAGCCTACTGAAACAGAAGCGAAAGAAACAATCGATGCGTTTGCTGATGCGCTTGTGAAAATTATGCACGAGGCCCGAGAAGAGCCAGCGTTAGTTAAAAATGCACCTCATACCTTGCCAGTACGGCGATTAGATGAAGTGAAGGCAGCAAGGGAGTTGGACTTGCGAGCGCAAGAATAATATACAAGAAAAGTATTTATTTTCACGAGCGTGAAGCTATTTAATGTATAATAAAGAAGATATTAGGGAGTTTTTGTCGAAAAAGGAGATAAATATGAAAGCATTAGCGAGTATATTGATCGTATTTGCATCAGTGGTTATGGTTGGATGTGCTTATATGTCCGATAAATCTTCCACGCAAAATTCTTCTGCCCACTCTTCTTATAAGGCAGAAAAATAATTTTTAATGTTAATTAACGTTAATGGTGGGCACGCTTTGCTTTGTCCACCATGTTAAATGATTTTTTCTAATCCATAAACTAAGGTATCAAGGCTTAATACCGCTTTGCATGCTAAAATAATCCCTGGCATAAAGCATTTTCGGTCAATGGCATCATGTCGTAACGTGATCGTTTCCCCGCTTCCTCCAAACAAGATTTGCTCGTGTGCAACGAGGCCGGGTAAGCGAATCGCATGAATAGGAATATCATGATAAAGCGCTCCCCGCGCGCCAGGAATCGTTTCTCTAGATTGCTTGGAGAGAAAAGAAGGTTTGCTGCTGCGCTCCGATGAGAGTAGTGCCGCTGTATGTAATGCGGTGCCTGAAGGATGATCTCGCTTTTCACTCTGATGCATCTCGATAATTTCAACATCAGGAAAATATTTAACCATTTGTTGAGCAGCTTTTATTAATAATATAATGCCTAATGAAAAATTAGGTGCAATAATCCCGCCTAATTTTTGGTCGGCGCATTTTGCTTGGAGTAAATTAATTTGTTCGGGTAGTAAACCGGTAGTACCAATAACCGGTGATATTCCCTCTTCAATAATCGCGAGTGCGTTATCAAATACAACGTCGGCTGTTGTAAAATCAATCACAATCTGAGGTTGGGTGGCGTTTATCGCTTGAGTTAAATTATCTTGGCGCCCTAGCTTGCCAACGAGAGTAAAATCGGGATGATGAGAAAAAGTCTGGCTCACCAATTGCCCCATTTTTCCATATGCACCATTGATCAGTACACGAATTGTCATTGATTCTCCTTGCGCGGAAAAATAAAAAAGGCAAGTATCGCCTACACGACCACTTACCTTTTATTTTTGAAAATTATTTATTAATCAATCAATTTTATCCTCTCTTATGATGCTCAGAGAGTTTTCGAGCATGATAAGCAGATAAAATTTTAATTTCTTTCGTGGCGCCAAAAATATTATAGCGAAAGCTATTAATAAGGGAATGGGTATTTGTTTTACTTAACGTATCGGTAAGAGAAACAATTCCGGCAATGCTAATATTTTTATTTAAAACGATTAAGCGTTTTACTTTCCATTTTTTCATCATGAGCTTGGCGCGCACCACGTCTTCTTCTTCAAAACAGTAACGAACTCCGTTAGTGAAAATGTTACAAACAGAAGAATTTAAGCTAAGACCAGTAGCAATGGCTCGTGTGTCAATATCTGACTTAGTAACCACTCCTAAAATTTGATCATGTTTCCCTACAGGTAAAAAATGACGACCCGTTTTATTCATTACATCAACAGCCTGTTGGATAGTGAAAGAAGGAGGAATGAGGATCACTTCTTTCGTCATAATGTCTTTTACTAACATCGTCGTATTCCTTTTAATTAAAGTTATCTGAATTATTATCCACGCACTATTTCTAACGAAGTAGAAAATAGAGGGATAACATTCCGCTTCCGTAACTATTAAATAAAATCTTTTACGAGCAATTGTTAGTTAATTTCACGAATAATTAATTATCCGATTAAAAATTTGCGAAATTAACTTTCTGCTCCAAACTTTATTTAGAAAAGCTGACGTCTGTTTTCGGAATAGTGTATTTATGAGCAGGTTTAAAACGAATAGTAGGAGTATGTTTGTTTTTTTCAACTTTACTTCCTGAAAATC
>Ga0206938_1094_pt1 | contig 23785 bp, 26 predicted proteins | sample Alteio_BWOrgHeat_12_FD_152918 | JGI IMG/M metagenome (GOLD analysis project Ga0206938, IMG submission 152918) | Enriched cells from forest soil in Barre Woods Harvard Forest LTER site, Petersham, Massachusetts, United States -... | ecosystem: Environmental > Terrestrial > Soil > Temperate forest >... | reverse complement strand
TCAAACACAGTACCAAAACCGGCTTGGGCGGCCAATGGATATTCAACCAGCTGGTCGCCTTCACGGTCTCTGTAATAGGTAGCATTTAACAACAAGCGATTATTGAAAAAGCCAAAGTCTAATGCCAGGTTCAATGATTTTTTTGTTGCCCACTTAAAATCGGGATTGTAGAGGTTAATTGGGATGTTTTGCTTAATGCCCTGGAAAGGTGTGGTATTACCATATGGGTAAGGGCCATACAATGCCTGGAATTGATAACCCAATGAAGCGTCACTTCCCGTTGTTCCGTAGCTTCCGGAAAGCTTACCATAACTAATGAAAGGAAGAGCTTCTTTAAATGCTTTTTCCTCCGAGAAGATCCATCCCGCCCCTGCAGAACCAAAAGAACCGAATTGATTGCCAGGGCCAAAATTACTGGAACCATCCCTTCTGCCGCTAAATTCTAAAATATACTTTTGATCATAAACATATTTCAGACGGCCAAAGAAGGCTACGTATTTAGTGAGTTCTGCCAAATCGTAAGGCTGTTGAGTACTGGCTCCATTAATTGAATTAAGGAAAGCATCATTTGAATAACCATACGCCTCGTTTTGATAGTTATCGGTAGTATTCTTTTCATAGGTACCACCTATCAAAGCGGTTAATACTCCTTTGCCAATAGTTCTGTTATAATTTATCTGCGGCTCAATATTAATATCCTGAGCGGAGGTATTACCAAAAGCTGCACTTATAGTATTACCGTACGGTGACGGGTCCTGCGAGGCTAATGGATCTATAGAATGCTCTGTGCCGGTATTACGGCTATAGCCCATGCTGACACCTATTTTCAAACCTTTTATTATTTCATAGTTAAGATTTAAGGAACTATTGAAATTAAAAGTTTGCAGGTTGGAAGGTTGTTTTAAGGTAGCGTAAAAATTACTATATACTGGTACTCCTTTGTAGCTCCAGATTAAATTACCGTTTCCATCTATCTCATCAGGTGCATTGGGGGGTAACAGCACATCCTGGCTGCCGCCAAAACCTGCGGAATTATTTTGATCATATGCGTAGTCGGTAATCAGTTGAAGGCTAAAGCGTTTATTTACCGAAGTGCTGGTTATTGCGCTATGTAAGGTATATCTTTGATCTGCAAAACTACCCGGATAATTATAGTCGGAACGTGTATAACCGCCAGAAACAATGAAAGTGTTATTAGGGCCTCCGCCGGATACGCTGGCATGGATATCTGTATTATTGGTCGAATTTCCTTGAATAACCTTTTGCCAGTTTGTGTATTTGTTTTGATCATAAATCGTCAGGTCAGGTGCATACGCACCCGAATAATCATTCGGATTGTTATTTGGCGTTATGCCGTCCTGAGCAAAAGCCTCCCTTCTTAATTGGAGATATTGTTGTGTGTTCAACAATTGTATCGGCCTGGCAACCTCGTTAAACTGTGAGTTTATATTTAAGTCGAAAGTTGTTTTACCGGCTTTTCCTTTTTTTGTGGTTATCAAAATAACGCCGTTAGCACCCTTTGTACCATAGATAGAAGTTGCATCCGCGTCTTTAAGGATGGTGATACTTTCTATATCATTGGGGTTAATATCGTTAAAAGCGCCTATACCTGTTGACTGGCTTAGGCCCCCGCTAAACTCTTGTGCAAGGGCAAGATTGGCTAATTGACTAACGTTAGCATTTTGCGAAGCAAAAGGTACGCCATCTACAATAAAGTAAGGCTGGTCATAAGGTTTAAAATTAAGGTTAGTGGTAGCCAATGTGTTTTGGCCCCGTAGCTGCACCAATGTTGTTGCGCCGGGCACACCATTCATGGCAGTAACGGCCAATCCGGGAACTTGCCCTTCCAATGCCAATAAGGGGTTGGTTACCGGTTGCTTCTCTATTTGTTCAGCGGTAACCGTAGCTACAGACCCAACGCTAAAACGCCTGGATTCCGCACCGTAACCAATTACCTGTATTTGGTCAAGCGCCGAAGATAAATTATGCATAACCAAACTGAGCAATATTTCCCTGCTATTGACCTGTATAATTCTTTCAATCCTACTGTAGCCAATATAGGTTACGATTAATGTATAACGGTTTGGCGGTATGTCAGGAAAATCAAATTCGCCCTTATTATCAGTCGTCGCAACATAAGAAGCTCCTTTTAGATTTAAGCTTACGTTTGCACCGGATAAAGGTTGACCTAAGCTATCAATAACTCTACCATGAATATGTGCAGGCAAAGCAAGTAATCTGGCGGCCTTGTCTTTCAGGCTTTCCAGGAAAGAGGGTTCTTTTAGAGAGACCTCTACCGATTTGTTGTCAATTTCGTAATCCAGGGGTTGATCATTAAAAATTAGTTTTAACACCTGAGTCAATTCCATGTTTTTGACATCGATGGTCACCGGCTTAGCGACTTGTATAGTCGCTGTTGTGTAAGCAAAATCGTAACCCGTCTGATTGCGGATTTGCTCAAAAATGGTAGTTAACGACGCATTACGTTCAGATAAAGTAACCTTTTGCGCAAGGGTGCTGGCGCTCACCTGCATAAAAGCTAAAAATAGCATCAGGGCGGTTAATTTCATGAACAAAAAGAGTTTTTTTGTAAAGCCCGGTGGCAATACAAAGTGTTCTGAGTAAATTTTGTACATTTGCTAAGTTAGGGTTGTGCGTTTCGCCTTTGGGTTTCGAAGACATTGAGGCTGACGCGGTTCTTAAATAGTTTAGTTAATTATTTGAGCAATCCTTTCGAAGTCATCCGGTTACAGCCAGGTGACTTTTTTGTTAGATCGCGATTTTCGGTAGCGTTTATTCTATAACGGTTATCCTCCTTCCTTCAACTTTAAAGTGTACACCTTTTGTATTTTCGAGTATATGTAAGATTGCACTGATATTTTTGCTGCGGCTTATTTGTGCATTGAAACCCTCTTTTGTTATATTACCTTCGTATTTGATTTCGATATTATACCAGCGCGAAAGCTGCCGCATAACGGTTTGGATATTGTCGTCCTCAAAATAAAAGTCACCGCTTTTCCAGGCTGTAAATCTTTTGGTGTTAACGGTTTTAATATGGCTGCCATCGGCCTGTTGGCCAGGTTCCAAAAGCATATTATTTACTTTAACTTTCCCTTCAATGAGCGTTGTTTTTGTAACAGGTTCATCAGCATAGGCATTCACATTAAAAACAGTGCCTATATCTTCTATGGTTTGCGTTTGAGTTTGTACCTTAAATGGCTGTTTGGCGTTGTGAAATACTTCAAACATGGCTTCTCCCGCAATTTTAACTATTCTTTCCTTGCCGTTAAATGCGGTTGGAAAGGTTATCGACGATTGAGCATTTAACCATACTTTGGACCCATCGGGCAAAATCAGCGGATAAGGCGATTGCTCCCCAATAGCAGTGGAAAGCGTATTGTAGATAGTTGTAGCTGCATTGCCTTTTAAGTCAGTACTATAAGTAACACCGTTGTTGATTTTTATGGCTGTAGTTCCCTGTATTAAATTGCTGTACAAGCTTTTAGTTAACAAAATCCGCTGGCCATTTGCTAAAGTCAAGGTTGCCTGGTTGTGACCAGGGGGGATATCATTTTTTGCGGTGATCATTGTTGAGTCAACCGGATTTTTATGCCAGATAAAATACCCTCCTATCGAAACAAAAAATAAAACGGATGCTGCCGCAGCAATGCGTAGCAATAGCCTGATTGGTTTACGCTGCTGCGCATCAATCGCTGCTGATATTTTTAAGAAACTATCTTCACCTATCCGGGTAAAATCAAGATCGTCTTCTTTGAACGGCTTTTGATGAGCATACTGTTTATAAACCGCTTCCACAATTGCACATTCTTCGGGTGTACACACCCCTTGAAGGTAACGGTCTAAAAGTTCAACTGCTTTTTGGTTTGCGTCTTCCATATTCCTTTCGGTTATAAGCATGACACATGCCGAAAGCCCAGGGGGGTATTCAGATTTTAAATAAATTTAACGCTGGTTTAATGCCTGCCGCGGTGGATAGCTTCGGCCAATAATACAGCTACAAAGAGGTGCTGGTTAAATTTAACACGCAGCAATTTCAGGGAATTGGTGATCTGTTTTTTGACGGTCTCTTCAGATGTGCCCAAACGTTCCGAAATTTCTTTATGTGTAAGAAACTCCTTGCGGCTCATTTCAAAAACCTGTTTCATCCGGGGGGGCAACAGGTCTATCTCTTTATCAATCAGCTCGGCCAATTCCTTTAATTCAATATCTTGTATCGTGTTAAAATCCTTTTCCGTCAACTTCGTACTCAAAAGCTGTATAAAATTGGCACTTATTTTATTTTTGCGGATATGGTTCAATACCTTATTACGGACCATTACATATAAGTAAGACTTCAGACTGGTATGAATCTGGTCTGTAGGTGGTTTGTTCCAAAAAGAAATGAAAATATCCTGGATAATATCCTGTGCTTCATCTTCGTCATCAAGAATATGATAGGCATGCAAAAATAACGGGTGCCAATACCGGCGGTAGATCTCCTCAAAAGCTTTCCGGTCCTGCTGTTGAAACAGCACGGCCAATTCACTATCGATTAGAGCCTTATATTCAATCATGCAGGGAAGATCAGTCCCATAAAGTTACGCAAATAAAAAAACAATGTTAAACAAATTATTTTGTTGTGTTGAAAATGGGCAGGCAGATAACAACGGCAGACAAGTTAAATGTCATTATCAATGCAAATAATCGCCAAGCTGCAGCCTCACCCGATACTCAAATTGCCAACAAAAATATTTAATTCCGGAGCTGAGAATTTTGAACACGCTACTATGAATAAAAATATGATTTACCTGATTGCCCAAATATCCCCGGAAAAATGCCAATTCAGTCAATCAAAATCGTTATTATGCTCTTTCATAATTCTACATAAATCAGCCAATGCTTTCAAATCAGCCACAAAACATGAAGAAATCTGTATTATAACTGACTCGCTTTTTTTTTTTCGCCTTTCAAGAAATTGAGGGGCGTTTTTTTATTTTATAATAGAAAGAAATTAAAACAAGTCAGAATGTTTGCCTGTCCGCACCAATTCTAAAAGATTTATTTTCTCGTTTTCATCCCATATAAGCAATAGATCGGGTTTTACATGACATTCCCAGTATCCCTTGTAATTGCCGCTAAGTTTATGGGGCTTATGCTTTTTTTCAAGGCCTTTGTGACCCTTTTCCGCGAGAGTGGTAATGAGTTGTTGCAATAATTTCAGGTCTTCAACCGACCGCTTTTTTAACAATTTCAGATCTTTCAAAAATTTCGTCGAGGTTACGATTTCAAACGTAACCTAAAATCAGATGCTGTTAAAAAGGTCTTCGGCATTTTTGAATTTCTTGCCCTTACCGGCTTTTAATTCATCCATCGCCGCGATAGTATCGGCATTTGGGATATTGTTCTCTTTTTTTACCTTAACAGTTACATCCAGCTCTTTTAAAAATCCTTTAACCAGGCGGGTTTTACTATCCGGTACTTTTATTTCGAGTGTTTGCATACACAAAAATAAATATTAATTTACTGAAAACATAGGCTGCATAAAAAACAATAAGTTTGTTAGGGCATCTGTTTGTGATACCAGGGGGCCCAGGTTCGAGCCCCATCATTTACCCATCCGTTAATAAGATCAGGCTTAGTTTTTAAAACTTAAGTCTTTCTTGTTTATAGACATACCTGTTGTTTATTTAGTGGTGACGGAACCCGGTGGAGCATTCTCAACAGTAATGGGTTCCCATAGCTCAATCTTATTGCCCTCTGGGTCCATCAGATGTACAAAATTACCATAGCTTGTCTTTGCTATGCTGTCAGTCGGAATGATACCCGCCGCTTTCATTTGGGCTAAAAGCTGATCCAATCCTTCCACGCGGTAATTGATCATGAATTGCTTTTCAGAGGGCTGAAAGTATTTGGTAGTTTCCTTAAATGGCGCCCAGGAGGTAAACCCCTTTTTTGTGCTGTCTATGCCCTGGTGCCATTCAAAAGTTGAACCGTATCCACTCATTCGGATGCCCAGGTTCTTGCTGTACCAGGCTTTTAGCGTTGCGGGGTCTTTGGCCTTAAAAAAAATACCGCCGATGCCTGTCACGCGCGGACCGCTATTGACCGGGTTGGTTAAACGGCTGAAGCCATAGCCCAACAGGAAGGCGGCGCAAAGCAGGCCTATTAGCGTAAACTTTTTCATGATATGTGTTTTAACCTAAAGGTAGGAAATAGCTGCAGTTTTCGCGAAATTTTTCAACCGTCCGGGCTACAGTTTTGTTATTTACTTCCTTTACCAAGATTATTTGTAATAAATTTGCCATCTAAAAAAGTAAAACTAAAAATATACCGATCATGAAAACTATAAAAACACTTTCCATAACGCTTGTTTTAGCCCTTTCTATTTCGTTTGCGCAGGCGCAAAATAATATCAATGGTATTACCAGCGCATATTTTACTGTTAAGAATGCCCTGGCTGCCGGCAAAGCAAATGACGCAAGTAATGGCGCCAAAACCTTGCTGGCTGCGTTGTCGGCCCCCGAAACAGGCTTAAAGCCCGATCAGGCAAAGTTGTTTAACAGCTATGTTGAAAGGCTAAAATTCGACAGCAGGCATATTATGGAATCAACCGACGTTAACCACCAGCGGGAGCATTTGGCCAGTTTATCAAAAAACCTGTATGAAGTTTTAAAAGGGCTTAAATTAAATACCAGCGCCGTTTATATGGATTATTGCCCTATGAAGAAGGCCTATTGGCTGAGCGAAAACGCGGGTATTAAAAACCCTTACTATAGCGACAAAGAAATGGCTACCTGCGGAAAGACTACTGCAACCCTGGCGGCAATTAAATAGTTATTCATATCGCGATAGAGATTGGAGATTAGAAATTAGAGACCAGGGTCTTGTTCTTCTAATCTCCAATCACTAACCCCTACCACCATTTAAGCGGAAACCGGATGTCCTCAACAGACGCTGCTATCATATCAGGTTTGAAAGCATAATGGCTCAGGTCTTCTTTCTTAGCAATCCCTGATAGCACCAAAATGGTTTTATAGCCCATTTGAACACCACCCTGTATATCTGTTTCCATGGTATCGCCAACTACAGTGGTCTCGGCAGTTTCCAGTCCAAGGAATTTCCGCGCCGACCGCATCATTACAGGGCTTGGCTTGCCTGTAACAAAGGCTTTCCTGCCTGATGCTTCTTCTATCATGGCGGTAGTTGCCGCTATGCCCAAATTATTCCAGCCGGGTTTCTTTGGTGAAGGGTCGCGGTTGGTGGTAATAAATTTTGCACCGCCCAAGATCATATCTACTGCGCGCTGAACCATTTCCAGCGTAAAGTTCCTTCCTTCGCCCAAAACCACAAATTCGGGGTCTGTGTTAACCAGGGTAATGCCGTTATCATGAAGGCTGGTCAGCAAACCGCCCTCGCCGAGCACATAAGCTGTGCCGCCCGGGCCCTGGTCGCCCAGGAATTTTCCGGTAGCCATGGCGCTGGTGTAAATATGATTTTCAGTAACCTCAATGCCCAGCCCCTTTAATTTTCGTACTACCTCCAAAGGTGTGCGCTGGCTGTTATTGGTCATAAAGGCGAATGGTATATTATCCTCAAGCAGGCGGGCTATAAATTTATCAGCGCCCTGTATCAGGGAATCACCGCTGTAAATTACGCCATCCATATCTATTAAGAGTCCTTTTTTCATCGTAAAATTGTTTTTAAATATATAAAAATAGCTCAAATCAAAAACTACTTTTCGACCACAAAGATACGTATGAATCTTAAAAAATGAGAATATATTAACAAAAATGAAAATATTTTGATAGAATAATAATTTATTGTCAATTATATTAAATTATTGTTAATATAATAAGTTAAACTATTTATGGCGGGTATCATTTCAAAAAGCACTTTTCAATCAAATGAGCGGTTAGTTTTTTTTGACAGGACATTGATATAATTTATAGGATTAAGCCAGACTTATCATTAACTCTTTTATCAGCCTGACATTTAATTGTGGCTCATAAATAAGGTCTTTTTGAATTATGCTGATAGTTTGATAATTATCCATTAAAAAACTACAAGTTTGTATAGCCATATTGATGCACATGTATTTGGCAAGGCAGTTATGGCCGCCTATGCCGAATGTGAGGTGCTGATCATTATTATCACGGCTGATATCAAGCTTTTCAGGGTCTTTGAATTGATTGTAATCAAGGTTTGCTGCCGCAAGAACGATGAGTATGGTTTCGCCAGCGCGGATGGTCTGCCCGTTCAGCCTGATATCTTTAACGGCTATCCTGCGCGTATTATGTACCGGCGGATTCCATCGCAATGTTTCAGTAACAAGTTTTTGGTAAAAATTCGTATCATTTGCTTGTCGCATTTTCCCCCGGTTTGCGACCAGGCTCAATAAAGTATTGGAGAGCAAGCCCCGCCCGGCATCATAACACTGAATGAATAAGCCGATGAGATTACAAGTAAGCAATTCGGTTTCTTCTTTATTGCCGGTTGCAAAGCCTGATGCGATCATATGTTTTTGGGTAATTTCATAAACCCTGTTGATAACCGGATTAATCATTTTGATATCTTCTTCCGTTTTGTTGGGCGACATGACACGTACCAGCGTGGCAAGGTTTGAAATAATAAATGCACTATCAGTCCTGTTAAAGTTCAATCCTTTTAAAATAATTTGCACAGGCAAACGGCAACCTATCGTTTCAACCCAATCAAAACTTTGGGTATTTGCCGTACTCAATAAAGCTTTAAGAAGTTCGTTCATATCAACCTCATTAATTTTTTGCCAGATTCTCATGGCTGCTCCTCTTGCGGCTTCATGTTGTTGTTGATTGCTAAGCCGGGCCAGGTTGCCTGACAGTAACTTCGCGCTGCCATTTAGCGGGCTGGTTTTATCAATTACAGGTTCGGGTACATGAGCGTCAGCATTCAATAGCAGCGCTTTGCAATAATCGTAGCTGTAAGCTACCCAGGTTTTAAGATTTGGGTCATAATAAAGCGGGTTTTCTTTTAATTGCTTCATGTATATGGCCGTATGGTCGGTGCCGTTCCAGCTTAAAATAGTATTGTTCATTTTTTTCTTTGGGATAGACCAAAAGTATTTACATTTAAATTTTAATACTTCAATCTGTATTTAAGTGTGAAATATTATGGAAGATAGATTTAGCCAGGTTGCCTCACTCATTGGCGACCCGGTAAGGGCCAAAATAATGTGGGCGCTAATGGATAAACGGGCTTATACTGCAACCGAACTATCGGTTTATGCCAATACCAGTCCGCAAAATATCAGCATGCATTTAAATAAACTGGTAAAAGCCGATTTGTTAAGTGTTGAAAGCCAGGGCCGACATAAATATTATAATTATTCGCGACCCGAGATTGCCGACGTTATTGAAGCAATGGCAAGTCTTATGCCCGAAACAGAAATAAAAAAAGGCTTGGCTAATGATGATAAACCGGTGAGGTTTTGCAGAAGTTGTTATGATCACCTGGCCGGCAAAGTGGGTGTACTGCTTACCGAAGGTTTGCTAAGCAGGCAATTTATTCATAAAGCAGATAATAGCTTTGAGATCAGTGCCGATGGCGCAATTTGGTTTGATAAGCAGGGAATAGACGTGAGCCAGCTTAGAAAACAAAAACGCGCTTTTGCTAAACCCTGCCTCGACTGGAGCGAACGAAAGCATCACCTGGCCGGCTCCCTGGGCGCTGCTATGTTAAATAGCATGCTGAACACGGGATGGGTGAGGAGGGACGCTGGTTCCAGAACAATACTGGTAACCCGGAAAGGAGAGGAGGCCTTTTTTGAGCATTTTAAGATCGACCTGAAATAAAACCATACTGGCAGCCTATTTTTAATTCATAAGATTTATTAAAATATTGGGTATAGAGACGCAAAACGTTGCATCTCTATACCCAATATTCTTTTTTCTTCCTTCTTCCTTTTCAAACCCTGCGTTATAAAAAAAATTAAAAAGGTTTAAAACTTATGCTGAATAATTGGAGTAATAATTTTAGCAAAATAAAATCGTAAACTTTTGAAGTTTTGGGTATTTTTCCCGCGGGCACAATCAATAATTCACTAACTCACTAATTCAATAATTAAATATGAAATCTATCTGTGTTTTCTGCGGCGCTAATTTTAATGGCGACCCTTTATTAAAACAAGCTGTTGAGGAATTAGCTGAAGTTATGATAAACCGCAATATTACCCTTGTATTTGGCGGCGGCAAGGTAGGGGTTATGGGGATTTTGGCGGATGCTGTTTTAAATAATGGCGGAAAAGCCATTGGAGTGATCCCGCAGTTTTTGATGGATAAGGAAGTTGGTCATCCCGGCCTTACAGAACTGCATATTGTGGAGAATATGCACCAGCGCAAGCAGTTAATGAATGATCTGTCAGAGGGGATCATTATGCTACCCGGCGGCTTTGGTACGCTGGAAGAGTTTTTTGAAGTGCTAACCTGGCTGCAATTAGGCTTGCACAGCCACCCGGTAGGTATATTAAACGTAAACGGCTTTTACGATCTGTTACTGCAGCAAATGGATGTGATGGTTGAACAACGATTTTTAAAGCCCGCCAACCGCGAATTGGTTTTAACATCAGGCGAGGCAATTGAATTGGTTAACCTGATGGAGAATTGTAAGGTAAACCCTGATGAAGTTTGGTTCAGGGACAGGAATCTGACGTAAAAAATGTAGAGATGCAATATTTTGCGTCTCTGGACCAGAATGCAGTATTCAGAGACGCCCCGATGCATCGGGGCGTCTCTACGAAATCCGGATGGTGTACCTGTACAAAAAGAAATACCCTGTAGCTGATATTAAACTCAATCCGGCAAATACCCACCATAACAAAGAAAAGCCGCCATGGTCAATTAATCTGCCACCCATAAACGGGGCAATAATTTGCGCTGCCGACCACGACATACTGTATAATCCTGCATATTGTCCCCGGTTATGGTCTTTCGACCGGTGGATCCAGAAAGAATTCATAAAAGGCATACACAACATTTCACTGAAAGTAATCAGCACAACAATCATTATTGCCGCTACGGCGGTTGGCGGGATGATATTTAGCAAAATAAAACCGGCTGAGCCTATAAAAACACCTGTGTAAACATAAACAAGCCCGGGCTTTCTGCCTTCCAGGTTATGGATCATTACCATTTCAACAATGGCTATGAGGATTCCATTTAAAGCCATCAGGAACCCTATAAAAGGATAACTGAAATGCCAGTCGATCCTGTAAAAAGCTGGCTCCATGATCATAAACTCATAAAAGCAGATGAAGAAAAACAACCCGAGCAAAATAAAAAGCAGGTAAGTTTTATCTCTGTAAGCAGAAGTTCTGACAGCCGGGATCTCTGGTTTTTTATAGCTTTTTATAATTCCGGCTTTGGGCATCAATATCATTAAGCAGATAGCTGCCAGGATATTGGTGCCGCCGTCAACCCAAAACAATAAATGATAATTGATAGCTGCCAGTAAACCGCCCAGTCCCCCGCCCAGCGCCCAGCCGATATTTATTGCCAGCCGATTGAGGGAAATGGACCGCGTTTTATTTTCAGGGCTGCTGTAGTGGGCAATAGCGCTCGAATTTGCCGGCCTTACCGATTCATTAAACAGGCTCAGCACAAAACTGCCTGTACACATGGTAAAAAATGTATGCTGATAGCTTAGGGCAATAAATAGTAATCCCCCGGTTATCATGGCGCCTACCTGCAGGTCATAGAAGCCGATTTTATCCGTTAGTTTTCCACCAAAAAAACCACCGCAAATCGATCCAAGGCCGAAACAAACCATCACCAGGCCCGCCTGTGTGGCTGTAAAATGCAACTGTTTTACACAATATACACTCATAAACGCCACCACCATTGTTCCGCTGCGGTTAATCAGCATCACGACGCTTAAAAACCAGCTGTTTCGGGAAAGGCCTTTAAATGCTTGACGATATAATTGGATAAAGGAGGAGAACATTGCTTTGTAAAGATAAAGGAATGTGCATATGTGCAGATATGCAGATGTGCAAATAGAAAAATATTACTGTTTTATGAGATTAGATTTTTCAACCTTTTAAAAGTTGAAAAATCTCTAAATGATGGCGCGACCTTCGGTTTACAGCTGTGTATTCCTATTCCTTAACCAATGATCCACCAAAACAAGTGCCGCCATTGCCTCTACAATCGGTACTGCGCGGGGAACAACACAAGGATCATGTCTTCCTTTGCCCGATATTTCAGCCGCATTACCTTCGCTATCGATAGTGGCTTGATTGTGCATAATGGTAGCCACCGGTTTAAAGGCAACTTTAAATTCGATGGGCATACCATTGCTGATGCCGCCCTGGATGCCACCTGAGAAATTGGTAAGGGTTTCGATATCGCCTGATTGGTTTTTTGAAAAGATATCATTGTGCTCCGATCCCCGCATTTCGCTGCCCGCAAAGCCCGAGCCATATTCAAAACCATGTACCGCGTTGATGCTCAGCATCGCTTTACCTAAATCGGCATGAAGTTTATCAAATACCGGTTCGCCAAGGCCAACAGGGCAATTGATAATGTGGCAGCTCACTTTGCCACCAACGGTATCACCCTGCTTGCGGATACCATCGATATATTCTATCATTTCCGCTGCCACAGCCTGGTCAGCACAGCGGACGATGTTTTTTTCGCGTTCTTCAATAAACTGATCCGCGTTTTTAACTTCAACCTCCGGCGCATTAATCTTGCCTACGCTGCTTACATGGGCAACAATTTCGATGCCCTGTGTTTTTAATAACAGTTTTGCCAAAGCACCGGCTGCAACACGCGCCGCAGTCTCCCGGGCAGACGAACGGCCCCCGCCGCGATGGTCGCGGATGCCATATTTTGTTTGATAAGTATAATCGGCATGAGATGGGCGGAAAACGTCAACATTATGGGTGTAGTCTTTTGATCGCTGGTCCTCATTGGGGATGATCATCGCAATAGGCGTACCGGTAGTTTTTCCTTCAAATACACCTGAAAGGATCTTAACGGTATCGCTTTCCTTACGCTGCGTAGTGATCTTTGATTGGCCGGGCTTGCGTTTATCCAGTTCGCCCTGTATATAATCCAGGTCCACTTTCAGTTGTGATGGGCAGCCGTCGATAATTACGCCGATAGCTTCGCCATGCGATTCGCCAAAAGTCGTGATCCTGAATATTTGTCCGAATGAATTGCCTGCCATTGTTTTTTTTTGATTACACCGATGTTTTTATGATTGCACCGATTTATTTGTCATTTAGTCATTGGGTCATTACGTCATTGGTTGCCGGGTTGATGACCTTCTTCGTCCGCCATAGCTTCAGCGGCGGCGGATTATCCTTTCGCCTCAAATCCCACCTTCTCCAAATCCTTCCAAAATGCCGGGTATGATTTTTCAACCACATCGGCATCTTCTATTTCCACTTCCGGAATCAATAAGGCCAGCGGCGCAAAGGCCATTGCCATACGGTGATCCTCATAAGTATCGACAAATATACGTTCGGGTATTTGTTTTTCGCTGCAATCCAGTTTATAAACCTGGCCTTTTTCAATCAGCTTAACACCGATTTTCGCCAGCTCATTCTGGAGTGCTTTTATACGGTCGGTTTCCTTAATCTTCAGCGTTTCCAGTCCTGTAAAAGTTGCTTCCTGGCCCAGTGCAGCACATACTACAATAATGGTTTGAGCCAGGTCGGGGCAACTTTTAAGGTCGAATATTTTACGGGCGAAGGGCTTTACTTCTTTAGTTAGGTATACGCCACCATCCTTAAATTGCGAAGTTATGCCAAAATTAGCCATAATCTCGGTAATCACACTGTCGCCCTGTAAGCTGTACGGGGTTAAGCCGGGTAAAAACAATTCGGCTTCATCGGCTAATGCCGCTATGGCATACCAGTATGATGCCGCGCTCCAATCCGGTTCAACATGCAGACTTGTTTCAACAAATTCCTGGTTAGGGATGCTAATCATATTATCGTCCCATTTATGCTGAATACCTGCCGATTGCAACATGGCCAGCGTCATTTCCACATAAGGCCGGGAAGTTAGTTCACCATTAATATGCAATTCCAAGCCCAAAGGCAGCCGGGCAGCAATAAGCAACAGCGCAGTGATATACTGGCTGCTTATATTTCCTTTTATACTAACCTTATTAGAAAGCTGCACTAAGTTGCCTTTCAGTTTGATAGGAGGGAAGCCATCATTTTCTACATATTCGATCTCTGCACCCAACTCACGCAAAGCATCCACTAAAACCCCTATCGGGCGCTGTTTCATCCGCGCGCTCCCGGTTAATACCACTTCTTCCTGTTGCAAAGTGAAATAAGCAGTTAAAAAACGCATCGCAGTTCCGGCGGGACCGATGTTGATTTCGGATGTCGGATGTTCGGTTTCGGAATTATTTTCGATTTCGGATTGGTGGCCACTAATCTCTAATCTCTTATCTCTAATCTCTGCTCGCAGGATGCCTGCGAGCGTCACCGTATCTGCCGCGTCCGAAATATTCTCAACCTTTACCTTACCACCGCTTAAAGCCTCGATAATCAGCGCCCGGTTACACTCGCTTTTTGAACCCGTGAGATGTACCGTGCCTTTTACTGATTTGCTTTTTGTAGTAAGGGTGATGTTATGTTTCATTATTATTTTATGTAGAGACGCAATACTTTGCGTCTCCGGTATGATTGTTCAGAGACGCAAAGGACCGCGTCTTTATTGTAAATTGTTCAGAGACGCAAAGTATTGCGTCTCTACGGTATGATTGTATAGCGACGCAAAATACTGCGTCTTTATTGTAAATTGCTCAGAGACGCAAAATATTGCGTCTCTACGGTATGATTGTATGGCGACGCAAAATACTGCGTCTTTATTGTAAATTGTTCAGAGACGCAAAATATTGCGTCTCTACGGTGTTCATACAATTACGCGTGTGTTAATTTATCCGCTTCCTGGCCCGCTATATCCTTATTCATGATCTCTGTTTGTTTGCGGATAGATTCGCTGTGGATTAATTCCAGTAATTTCTCGGTAAAGTCTTCATGCAGTTTTAGCGCTTTACCGTAGTTAACGCCTTTCCTCAGGATCTCGTCCCAGCGGTTAACCTGCAAAATGGTAATGTTATTGTCTTTTTTGTAGTTGCCTATCTGCTCAACAATCTGCATGCGCTCCGCCATTTTCTGAATCACCAGGTCGTCAATTTTATCTATCTGGGTACGCAATACGGCTAATTTATCCTTTAGTTCAGCATTGCGGATCTCAGGTTTACGTAAAGTCAGGTTCATGATGATATCAACCAGGGCCGACGGGGTTACTTGTTGTTTGGCATCGGTCCATGCTACGCTTGGGTCGATATGCGACTCTATCATCAATCCCTGCATATCCAGGTCGAGCGCTTTTTGAGCGATGTAACCGATCAGGTCGCGGTTGCCGGTGATGTGGCTTGGATCATTAATGATAGGCAATTCAGGCGCGTGTGTTTTCAGGCTGATAGCCAGGTCCCACATAGGTTCGTTGCGGAATGCGCTTTTTTCGTGCGAAGAGAAACCACGGTGGATAGCCGCCAGTTTGGTGATACCAGCCTGGTTAATCCGCTCCAAAGCACCGATCCATAAGGAAAGATCAGGGTTTACCGGGTTTTTAACCATTACAGGTACATCAACGCCTTTTAAGGCATCGGCAATTTCCTGCACGGTAAAAGGGTTTACGGTTGAACGTGCGCCAACCCATAAAATGTCAACACCTGCTTCCAATGCTTCTTCCACGTGTTTTGCGTTAGCTACTTCAATAGCGGTAGGTAAGCCGGTTTCTGCTTTGGCGCGTTGCAGCCATTTAAGGCCGATGCTGCCAATGCCTTCAAACTCGCCCGGACGGGTACGTGGTTTCCAGATACCGGCGCGTAATGCCGAAACTTTGCCTGTTTTTGCCAATAAATGGGCTGTTGCCACCAGTTGGTCTTCTGTTTCTGCGCTGCATGGCCCTGCAATTAATAAGGGTTCGCTGCCTGTATTTATCCAGGAGCTTAGCGGTTGTATGTTTAAATCCAGTTTCATCGTTTTGTGTTTTTTTAGAGTCCGAAAGTCGGTAAAGTCCGAAAGTCCGGAAGATTTTTTTGTTTATTGTTAAGTTATTTTTACTCTTTTAAATTCTGTTTCTCGCAGCTTCTTTCGGACTTTCCGACTTTTGCCCCCTCTAAATCTCCCCCGCCAATAGGCGGGGAGACTTTAGCTGCGACGGTGGCAAAGTGCAGCTTCTTTCCGACTTTCGGACTTTCCGGACTTTCGGACTTCTTCTCAGCTCATCTTCTTCATATTTATATACGTCCTCGGAACTTTTTCATTTTTTACCGGCTTTGGCGCCGACGAGCCTTCTTCTTCATGCCGCTGGTATTCGCCCAGAATATTGAAGTTATGGGTGTATTTTAATATCTGCCTGATGGCGGTATCATAGCTTTTGGCTTCTTCCCATTCAATATCTACATAAAAATTATATTCGTTACGTTTTCCTAAAATGGGCATCGACTGTATTTTACTCATATTCACACCCTCTTCGGCAAAAATATTGAGCACCTTGGCCAATGCACCTACTTTATTGCTCACCTGGAAACAGAGCGAAGCTTTATTAGGCTGCTTTTTGGTCACATTTTCATGATGGGTCAGGATCAGGAAACGGGTAAAATTCTTTTTGTTCGATTCGATACGGCGTTCCAGCACATCCAGCCCATAAAGCCTTGCGGCTAACGTATTAGCAATGGCAACAGTATCGGTCAGCTGTTCGTCGCGGATGCGTTTGGCGCATGCGGCGGTATCATTGCTTTCAACAATGTTCAGATGCGGGTATTCGTCAAAAAAGTCAACACACTGGCGGATGGCGATGGGGTGTGAGGTTACGTATTTAATATCCTCAAATTTTACACCAGGCAATGCCATCAGGTGGAGCTGTATAGGCAGGTAAATTTCGCCAACTACAGGGAAGGCATAGCTCAACAACAGCGAATAGTTAGGCAATATGCTGCCGGCGATGCTGTTTTCAATAGCCATTACCACATAGTCAGCCTCTTTGTTTTGCAAAGCCTCAAAGGTTTGCTTAAAAGATTTGCACTCGATGGTGTGAATATCTTCACCAAAATACTTAAAGGCGGCTTCTTCGTGGAAAGAAGCGCGGATCCCCTGTATGGCAACTCTTAGTTTATCGTGTTTCATAAAAACGTATTAAAGCAAAAAGTCCCGGTTTTTGGCCGGGACTTTTCAGTTTCTTTATATGTTGTTGATGCATATTAGTCCCGGCTCTTACTGGTAAAGTAAAAGTAGTAACCATAAAAATATGCATTGTTAAACTTCATTGTTTTTTGTTTGCGGCGTAAATGTACAAGTAAAAATCAATTTGTCAATAGAAAATTTTATTTTTCTTAAAATTAATGGGGTGAACAGAATTTTATTTGGCGGGTATCATAGCGACCAGGTAATTTTAAAAGCATTTTGCTTGACAATTTTTGATTTGAAGTTCCACTTTCGGGTAAATTTTTCAGAAAGAGTACCATAGGAAATCAGCATATTTGAAAAAGTAATAGAAGTACCATCCTTAAAAATTATCTCCATAATTTCAAACTCATTAGGGCTTCTGGATTCCCGATTGACATAATGAATTGCCCTGTCTATGTCTTTTTTATGATAAGCTTTAATTTCTCCTTCACTATCGCCAAAATAAAATATATCGCTGGCTGTAGATATTTTCAAATATTGATCTTTTTTTTTGAAATAAGCGTTTAATATTTTGAATAGCGGCCAGGAAATGATTACCGCAAATAAAGTAGGAATCAGCCCAAATAACCCGGTCGGTTGAATGATGCTAAAATTGAAAGAAAAAAACCAAAAGATTGCACTGATATATATCCAGAATACCGACAATAATAAGACTTTCCATAATTTAATGCGATATTCAAAAGGATTAGTAATGAAGAGCTTCCGGATCCCAAATGCAAAGCTTTCTTTGTAGAAATTAAGCAGGTCAATTTTTCCTGCGAAAAACTCATTGACGGTATTATAAAGGATATCAAGCTTAATGTTTTTCCGTACGTACAAATGATTTTTTGAATCGAAAAAATAAAGTGAATACTTTCCTCCATAGTAAATACCGGCCTTTAAATAATTACCATTTTGATCAAGAATAGTTATGGATGGTCCTGTAATGCCAAGATCGGCATATTGCTCGATGGCCCAGGGAAAGTTTTTTATAAGGTCAATAGTTTCTTCCAGGTTTCTTGCCTTTTCATCAGCATATTCGCCGTCTTCGGAGGTTTTGTATTGTAGTTTGGATATAAATTCAGGCATCAGAAATTGTTAATCATAAAGCCCTAAAGTAATAGATAGTGCATAATTAATTTTCATCTTTTATTATAGCAGCCTTGCTACAAGTTTAAAAAAACGGAATAAATTCCGTGGGATTTATTTTTTTAACCTCAAAAAATACATTGTGCAGGTGGTCGAAATCTGCATCTGTAGTTACCAGCCTTAATCCTAATAGGGCTGCGAGGGACGCTATCCATAAATCGTTTTTCCCCATGTTTCTTGGGGTATCAAAAGGATAGGTTACAAAGTTGGGGTTTAGCCGTTGGGAGTAAGTATCGATTGCGGTATAAGTAGCGACGGATAGTTGATTGACTTCAATTATATTAACTCCTGTCAAAAAATCATTAAGAAAATCAAGCCGGTTAGTGCCCCAATTTTTCCTAATGGCGAATGAGCGGATTTCCGCTTCGGAAACAATTGAAATATATATTTTCGTATTTTCGGGATTGATAAAACGTAAAATTTCCGGTTCATTGCGTGCCCGAACAACGCTCAGAATAATATTGGTATCAAGCAAGACGTTCATTACTTGTCCCTTGCAAGATCAGCCATCGCATCGGCCCATTCCTCATCAGTAAACGGTTCTGGTTTAGGGGCATTTTCTAGCGCTTTGATAAGACTATCCCTGTTTTTCCCCATTTTTATCCCAAATGCGGTAGGTCCGCCAGCTGCAAATACTTCTTCCGGCGAGTATGATTTATGAGTTTTGAATAAACGCTCATTTTCTGATATTTTTGGTTTCATCTCGTGTTCCTCCTTATTATTACAAATATAAAAATTTATTGCCTTTTATGCTAAATCCGATAGCTTTTTGGACTTGGTTGTATCCATCTACTGATTTCCATACTATTCATCCCTTAATCCCATACATCTTCCTCATCCCGACGCCCATCATTTTAATGGCCATTTTGCGCGAGAAAATATGTTGCATCAAAAAAGTAACCAGTTTGTTGCCGGTGCCGCTGATAAAGGATGGTGTTTTACCGATTTTTTGCAGGCATTCCTCCACTACCTGCTCCGGCAATTGTGGTTTTGGTTCAAGGGGGCTGGCTTTGCCGGGATTGGTGTTGATATAATTGGGCGTAGCGGTTGCCCCGGCGCAGCAGGCGATCACATCAACGCCTTTTTCTTTCCACTCGTACCATAAACCTTCAGCAAGTACCCGGTTGAATGCTTTGGTAGCTGCGTAAGTCGACAGAAATCCCGATCCCTGGAATCCCGCTATGGATGACATCAGTACAACGCCGCCTTTGCCGCGCTCTACCATTTTGCCGCCAAAGTAGTGCACCAAAGCAAGCGGACTAAGCATATTTACTTTTGCGATATCCAAATGGGTGGTTAACCCGGTTGCCAGGTAAGGCCCGATGTAGGATAGGGCGGCATTATATACCAGGAAATCTATTTGTTTATCGCCTATTGCCTGTATGATATGTTGAAGGGCGTCACTATCACCAAGGTCGCAGGTTACTGGTAGCACGGATACGCCAAATTGTTTGGAGATCTTCCTGGCTGTTTCATCCAGAGGCGCTTTGCGCCGGGCAATAAGCACGAGATCCATTCCCTTTTCAGCAAGGGCAAAGGCATATGCAGCACCCATCCCTTCGGATGCACCTGCTACCAGCGCTGTGTTGCCGTATTTTTCTTTGAATGTCATATTTTATAAGAATCGCCTATTTTGCCTCACCTAAACGGCGCAGCCATCATGAATGCCGTTCAAAAACAAATTACCAGATGAATAATCCTCTCCAAAGGAGAGGACTTGAACTTCGCTCTTTTTTAGCCCTTCTCCTTTGGAGAAGGGTTGGGATGAGGCGTTATCCCTGCCTCGCCGAAAACGGATATACAGATCGCCACATCCGGTACATTACAATTACCGGGAAAATGACCCATGCTGCGTTGGACAGCAATACCCGTGCTAACTGAGGTGTAGCATGTTCGCCGTTTATTTCTTCAAATAAAATAATGCTCACATTGGTCAACATCACCGATGCCCAAACAACACTTGCAAACCGGATCCAGTTTTTGCCTTTCCAGTACGCATAAATCGCGAAAGCATAGAACGGGCCGAAGAAAATCGAATCGATCCATATTGTAGCCCGCCACCACGCCGGCCGGGCCATCAGCACCGGGTCGAAATTACGGCCATACCAATGTACCAGGTCCACCATTTTTGCCGGCGGCCAAATAGGATATTGGAAATGGTTGGCATCAGTGATTACCAGTTGCTCCAGGTCAACTATATAAGTTATAAAAAACAGGTTGACACAAAAGAAAACGATCAGTGCAATATCCACCGGTCGTTTGGATAGTGGCAGGGATCTTGTCATAATGGTATTGGTTATGACGTGAAGATACGGGATGATATGGGAATGTGCAAATGTGATTCACACACGCTGATCTGATTATGTAACAGCATGAAGGGTGAGTCCCGGGCGCGTTCATTTGTGCCCAACCGTCCTGTTAAGCCGGTTCATACATAAATATCCCGGAAATACTGTAGAAGGTGCTGACAATATTTTGTCACTGACAAGATATTGTCAGTAGTTAAGTTATTAATAATCAGCTTTGTAGCGCTTTATAGCAGGGTGTAGCATGTGTAGCGCTACACTACAAACGCTTGCATTTCTTTACAGCGCCGCATAATACGCCAAACTCTCACAAAGCTCCGCGTCGGTACAAATATGATCAAGTGTACATTTACCGATACTTTCCAGCAAAGTGCAGTTGATCTTACCGTTCTGGTTCTTTTTGTCTTTGAGCATGATTTCGCAAAGCACAACAAAATTTGCAGTCGCCAGCGGGTATTTTGGATAAAGGCTACCGATCACTTCCACAATTTCGTCCAGTTCTTCCTTTTTTAGCCCTGTTTTTTTGTATGACAGGTAAGCCTCGCAGATCATACCAATGGCTATCGCTTCACCATGGGTAAGCGGGTCGCTGTCGTTGATCAGTGAATTGGTTTCAACAGCATGGCCAACAGTATGCCCAAAGTTGAGGGCCTTGCGGATGCCTTTTTCGGTTGGATCCTCAATTACCACTTTGTTTTTGATCTCAACCGACCAATAGATCAGTTCCTCATCAGGTAAGCTCAAATCGCTTTCCTTTAGCCTTTCCCAATATTCTGCATCAACTATCAAGCCGTGTTTCAGCATTTCTGCAGTACCCGAAAGGACCTGTCTTGCCGGTAAAGTTTTCAGGAAATCGTAATTGATAAACACTGCCTTCGGCTGTGTAAAAGTGCCGATGATATTTTTTATGCTGTTGATATCGATGCCTGTTTTTCCGCCAACCGAAGCATCTACCTGCGAAAGCAGAGTAGTGGGCACATGCACAAAATCAATACCCCGTTTATAAGTCGAGCCTGCGAATCCGCCCATATCACTTATGACACCGCCGCCCAGGTTTACCAATAGGCTTTTGCGGTCGGCAGCGAAATCTATCAGCATTCTCCAGATCCCGATACAATAATCAATATCTTTATTCTCTTCGCCCGCAGGTATTTCTATCAGGTCGTAATTGTCAAAGTCGCCCAATTCGGCTTTTATCGCCGGCAGGCAATGTGCCCCGGTGTTTTCGTCAGTCAAAATAAAAAACCTCGAATAGTTTCCGTTTTTTATAAAAGTTACCAGTTCAGCTATGCTGTTTTCAAAAACTATAGGGTAATTGTCGCTTTGTATCGTCTTCATAAATTAAATCACACGGATAGTTTCTCCCCTGAATTCCACGGTATCGCCGGGCTTTACTTTCAGGCGTTTGCGGTAGTCAACCTGGCCGTTGTACATTACTTCTCCCTCTGTTACAACTATTTGTGCTTCGCCGCCGGTTTGCACCAGGTTGGCTGCTTTCAATAATTGAATGAGGGGAATGTAATCGCCGTTAACTTTAAACTCTATCATGCGGGCGCAAAAATAAACTATTCGTCGAATAATGATATATGTTAGCTGGTAATTTATAATTTTGTCAGGAGTCCATGGTCCATAGTCAATAGTAAAATATCGTTGGCTATGGTCTATGGTCCATGGACCATGGACTACAATACATGAACATAACTGACCAACTTTCCTTCGAAAACACGGAGATCGCTTTCCGCCATTCTTCCGACGTGGACCTAAAACGCGCCTACTGGCTGTTCAGGGTTATTAATGTTAATTTTTTGGTAAAGATAGGCCCGCCGATAACCAATTTCGCTATGAAACTGGGTTTGCCGATCAAAGGACTGATAAAGGCCACCATATTTAAACACTTTTGCGGCGGCGAAACCATCAGGGAATGTGAAGGTACCATACGAAGCCTCCGCGAAGGAAATGTGGGTACCATATTGGATTATTCGATAGAAGGGCAGGACGATGAACAGGCCTTTGACAATACCCGCGATGAAATCATCAGGACAATAAAACGGGCCGTAAAGGATAGTTCGATACCGTTGACTGTTTTTAAAGTTACCGGAACCATACGACATACCCTGCTGGAAAAACTGGATGCAGGAACAGAACTAAGTGCCGCCGAGAAGGAAGAATGGCAAAAGGCACAGGATAGGGTGCTATCGATCTGTGAAAAAGCATATTCGGTTGGGATCCCGGTGATGATAGACGCAGAGGAGACCTGGATACAAAAAACCATCGATGCACTGTCTATAGGTATGATGCAAAGGTTTAATAAAGAAAAAGCCATCGTTTACAATACCTACCAGTTATACCGGCATGATAAATTACAGTCGCTGAAAGACGATCATATGACGGCTCAGGAAAATGGCTTTATTTTAGGCGCAAAACTTGTTCGGGGCGCTTATATGGAAAAGGAACGCAAACGTGCCGAAGAAAGAGGTTATCTATCGCCTATACAGCCCGATAAACAATCGACAGACAGAGATTACGATGCAACGCTTGAGTATTGTACAGACCACATCGGCGAAATAGCCTTTGTTGCCGGAACCCACAACGAGGAAAGCTGCAAGGTTTTAGCTGATATGTTAAACAGAAAAGAGATTGATCATAAACACCCTCATGTATATTTTTCTCAATTGCTCGGCATGAGCGATAATTTAAGCTTTAACCTGGCCGATGCCCAATATAATGTAGCCAAATATGTACCTTATGGGCCAATAAAAGCGGTGTTGCCCTACCTGTTCAGGCGGGCACAGGAAAATACGGCCATTGCAGGCCAAATGAGCCGAGAGCTGAGTTTGATAGTGAAAGAAGTGGAAAGGAGGCGAAGCCCCCTCTAAATCTCCCCCTGTAGGGGAGACTTTTTGATATTATTTTTTCCTTAAAGTCCTCCCTACCGGGGAGGATTTAGGTGGGGCTGAACAATTTCTGGATACTGTCATGTGCTGTCATTAAATAGGTGTTTATCCCCAGTTTTTTAGCGCTTTCGATATGCTGCGGGCTGTCGTCAATAAACAGCGTTTCAGCAGGGTCGAGGTCGTTTTCGATTAGTACTTGT
>Ga0206938_1093_pt1 | contig 23861 bp, 18 predicted proteins | sample Alteio_BWOrgHeat_12_FD_152918 | JGI IMG/M metagenome (GOLD analysis project Ga0206938, IMG submission 152918) | Enriched cells from forest soil in Barre Woods Harvard Forest LTER site, Petersham, Massachusetts, United States -... | ecosystem: Environmental > Terrestrial > Soil > Temperate forest >... | reverse complement strand
CAGACAGCTGATGGTCAATCAAAAAGTGATGGGTCTTTCCTTAAATTCAGGCGGACATCTAACTCATGGGTATCGCCACAATGTCTCTTCCAAAATGATGAAGTCCGTGCTTTATGATGTCGATCCTAAAACCGAACTTCTTGACTATGATGTACTTTTAAGCCAAGTAGAACAAGAAAAGCCCGCCATCTTACTTGCAGGCTACTCTGCTTATTCGCGAAAAATTAATTTTGCCAAGATGAGGGAAATTGCTGACAGCGTGGGAGCTACCCTCATGGTTGATATGGCTCATTTTTCAGGTCTTGTTGCCGGAAAAGTTTTTACCGGCGAGTTTGATCCGATCCCTTACGCAGACGTTGTGACATCGACCACACATAAAACGCTAAGAGGCCCACGAGGCGGCTTTATTCTTTGTAAAAAAGAATTTGAAGAAGTCTTTAACAAAGGCTGTCCTTTAGTTTTAGGAGGACCTCTACCGCATGTCATTGCAGCTAAGACGGTTGCTTTTAAGGAAGCCAATACACCTGAATTTCGTCAATATGCAGCAAAAATTGTTGAGAATTCAAAAGCTTTGGCAGAAGCTTTTATGGAAAAAGGTGTGCGTGTTGTCACAGGCGGAACAGATAATCACTTATTTGTTTTGGATTTAACCCAATTTGGTTTAACGGGAAGGCATGCAGAAACTGCTTTAAGAAATGCCTTACTCACAGTCAACAGAAACGCGATTCCCTTTGATAAAAATGGTCCCTGGTACACTTCCGGCATCAGAATTGGGACGGCAGCTGTCACAACGCTTGGAATGGGACTTGCTGAAATGGAAGAGATTGCCTCGATTATTTTGATGGTTCTTAGCTCAACAAAACCAGACCTTATCAAAAACTCTGAAAATATCAGCAAAGCAAATGCCACAACTGACGCTAAAGTTTTAGAGTCAGCGAAAAAAAGAGTGCTTGAATTATTAAGGAAATTTCCTCTATATCCGGAAATTGATTTAGACGATGAATTTTCTGAGAATAGAAATGAAAAAAAATTGGTAGCCACAAAAACAACAAACAGCTAAATTAAAACGTCTAACCGGAGATTCATAAATGGCTAAAACCGATAAAGAAAAAGAACAATGCCCTCCTTTTGTTCAACTAAAAGATAAAATTGAAAGTTCTATCCTGGAGTCGCGCCGCATTTTTTTGCATACTGCTGTGGACAATGAAAGCGCTGCAAAAATCATTCGCAAGCTTTGGTACCTCGAGATCCAAGATCCCGGCAAACCGATTTATTTTTTCATTAATAGCCCAGGAGGCTCTGTAGATTCCGGCTTTGCGATCTGGGACCAGATCAAAATGATTACATCACCAGTTACTACCATAGTAACAGGTCTTGCAGCTTCTATGGGGTCGGTCTTAAGTCTTTGCGCAGCTCCAAAGCGAAGATTTGCCACGCCAAACTCTAGGATAATGATTCACCAACCGATGATTGGCGGCGTTATTCAAGGTCAGGCAACAGACTTGGAAATCCAGGCAAAAGAGATGCTCAAAACAAGAAGCAGCTTAGTTGAAATGTATATGCAAGCAACAGGCAAAGATTTTGATACGATTGATCGCGCAATTGACAGAGACACTTGGATGTCTGCTGAGGAAGCGCGCGAATTTGGCCTTCTTGACAAGGTCGTAAGTTCATTTAAAGAAGTTGTGGCATAAAGATGTTTTTTTCTAAATATGTAGGCGCCGGCAACGATTTTATCATCATTGATAATAGAACGCTCACGTTCCCTTCGCATGATCATCTTTTTATTTCCAGATTATGTGAAAGAACAACTGGAATTGGGGCTGACGGGCTTATTTTATTGGAAAACTCCAAAACAGCTGATTATAAAATGCGCATTTTTAATAGCGACGGGTTTGAAGCTGAAATGTGCGGAAATGGAATCCGCTGTTTTTTTAAATTTCTTCAAGAATGTGAAAAAAACATCTCCTCTTGCGTTGTAGAGACTAAAGAAGCTAAAATTGAGCTGACACAAGATGAGGCAAATGAATCTTTTGTAAAAGTAAAAATGCAAGAGCCTTTTGATATGCGCTGGAATTTAAACGTTGATGTCGATTCCAAAACGCTCACATTGCATCACCTAAACACCGGCGTGCCTCATCTGGTCATCTTTTCTGATTCGGTAAAGGATCATGATTTGACGGATGTGGCCCCCAAGTTGCGCTACCACGAATCTTTTCTTCCGAAAGGGGCTAATGTCAATTTTGCAACAGTCACAGACAATAGCAACCTTAGCATCAGAACTTATGAGCGCGGCGTCGAAAATGAAACGCTCGGCTGCGGCACCGGCGCTACTGCTTGCGCGCTTGCTGCAGCTTGTGTGCTGGACATGTTGCTTCCCATCCATGTTAAAACAAGGTCGGGCGAAGAAATAAAAATTCACGGTATTATTGAAAACAGAAAAAGTGAAGTCACTATTAAAGAAGTCACTATGACAGGAAAGGCTCATCTGCTTTATAAAGGAAAGCTTGCAAATACAATTTAATGTAAGTTGCAAATAACTAACTTTTTGAAGCAAAGGCATATTTTTTTGCGTAACGGGGCCGTCTTAAGCCTCGTACTGTTTTAGCAAAAAATGGGTCTTTTCGAGGCCGAGACGGCCCCGTTACGCAAAAACTTACATAATTTAAGGAAATCAACTATGGCTACAAAATCCAGACAAGAAGCTCAAAACCCTCTTATCTTAAGATCTCACAGGCTGATGGAAGCTTTTACAAAATCAGATGATGAGCGCGATTTTTATTTAGACAGACAAGAAGGGTTTATTGTCTATGTCAATCTGGACAAACCGGAAGCTGAACTCACCCTCCTTGAAAAAGAATTGGTTTCCAATCCGGACCGCTACTGCCCTATCCCAAAACTCACATTCTATGAAACCAAAAAGATCATGGAAGGGTTTGTGAATGAAAAAGTTTATGACATCGATACCAAAGAGAAGCTTTTAGATGTCATCCAATCCAAAGAAGCAAGAGAAAACTTCCTGGAATTCATCTACGATCATCTCTCAGAACTTGAAAAATGGCAGCTCTATTACCAGGAAAGATCGCGTATTCGCATTATCGAATGGCTTCGCAACAACCATTTTCATTTTGTTTTTGAAGAAGATCTGGAATTGCCCAAATTGCTCATCGAAAAAATTAAAAAAGAACTATTTTTGGTAAAAGCAGGAAAAGAAGTCGTAGCTGCCCGTAAATTGCTGGTCACCAAAGCAAAAACATATTATTCTAACGAAGCATTAAATCCAAGACCAAAACGGGGACGACCTCCAAAACAGGCAATTAAACAAGAAATTGAATCTCACATCACGACAGATATCTACACAACGGTTCCACCCTATGTTCTTCCCTTCCTTTTCATACCGGACATCTCAAGCGCCTCTTCCATTACATTCTCAACTAAATTTGAAACAGAAGAGCAAATATTGGCAAATCGCAAATTGCACACTCATCCAGAGCTTCCAGAAGGTGGTGAGAGCTTAAATCAAAAGATGTCACTGCTTCGCAGCTTATCCACCAAGTGGGTTGAAGATGAAGCGGACAATCACAAAAAATCAAAATCTTCTAAAAAACAGGAAATACTTGATGATGAAGACGATGATGATGACGAGGAGGAGGAAGAAGACGATGAGGATGATATTGATGATGAGGATGAGGATTTTGACGAAGATGATGAGGAGGAGGATTTTGACGAAGATGATGAGGATGATGAGGACTTTCAGCCTAAAAATAAAAAATCAGCAAAATCTAGCTTAAAAAATGGTGTCAAGCGACCTCTTCCGAAAGCAAAAATTGCGATTAAACTGAAAGAAGAGCCAAAACCGAAAGAGAAAATGGGTCTTAAACCGCAAGCAAAGCCACAAGCAAAGCCAAAAGTGAAGCCATCAGCGAAACTTCCACTAAAGCCTGCAAAAAAACCGATTGCAGTGAAAAAAGCAGTTCCAGCGAAAAAAGCAGTTCCAGCGAAAAAAGCAGCACCTTCACCTAAAAAGAAAATGAAGTTGCGTCCTGTCAAGAAGCTAGTAAAGAAACAAGAGCCGGCAGCCAAGCTGAAAGCTAAGAAGAAGTAGTAAAAGGACTTAAAGGACAAAAAGGACTTAAAGGACAAAAAGGACAAAAAGGACAAAAAGGACAAAAAGGACTTAAAAGGACAAAAAGGACAAAAAGGACAAAAAGGACTTAAAAGGACTTAAAGGACAAAAAGGACAAAAAGGACAAAAAGGACTTAAAGGACAAAAAGGACAAAAAGGACTTAAAGGACAAAAAGGACTTAAAGGACAAAAAGGACTTAAAGGACGACTATAAAGTGTAAGCAATGGACAAAATACATTAGAAATCAATATGTTTAGCGTCCATCGCTGAAACTGATAAATTGTCCTTTAAGTCCTTTAAGTCCTTTTTGTCCTTTTTGTCCTTTTTGTCCTTTTTGTCCTTTAGGTCCTTTTTGTCCTTTGTCCCTTTGCTAAAACTTTTGTCTCTTCACTCTTTTGTGAAGCAGCCGATTTTGGGATTCACAACAGCCAATAAATCCTTTGAATTCATGACAATCGATTCATTTAAGAGGCCGCAATTAAAGGCAGACCTTTTTGAAGCACTCACCTTCTCATCATAAAAAGTTTCCAGGTTCAGCAATTGCCCAAAAGGAGGAATGCTTCCAATCACAAGACCAAAACGCTCTTTGATCACTTCAGGGGCTTCAAACTCGCATTTTTCTCCCACTGCATCAGCTACTGCCTTCATATCGAGTTTTAAGTGAGATGGAATGTTGAACTGATAATTTTTCTTGCTGCTTTTTCCACGCAAAATAATCGCTTTCACGCCCTCTTCAAGCGATGTCCCTCGGATTAATGCAGAATCTTCCGATGTGGGAGTATCTTGATGCGTCATATGCTGAAAATCCATTTCATCCTGTTTTAAAAGGCGCACAATCTCGTTTCGAATATTTTCACTTCCGAAGAAAATTTTTGCTTTCAAGCGGTTTCCTGCAATTCTTTTGGGATCAGACGGAAACAGGGAAGCTTCCCTGATATTCTTTAGTTTAAGAAAAGTCATGGTCAGTCTTTCAAGACCCATGCCAAAACCACCGTGTGGAGGCATGCCGTGCTTGAAAATACTTAAGTAATCTTCAAAATTGGCAGGATCCATGCCTTTTGCTTTGATCCCTTCAATCATCGATTCGTAAGTGTGGCGTCGCTCTCCACCTGAAGTAATTTCTGTGCCTGCACATAAAAGGTCGAATGTGTTGCTAAGTTCAGGATTTTCATCATTTGGATAGGCGTAAAATGGTCTTTTACTTGTTTTCCAATCGGTGATAAAAATTAGGTCTGTTCCAAATTTTTCTTTTGCGTAAGCACAAAGCTCTCTTTCAGCAGCAGGGCTTAAATCTGGCTCTTGCCTTTCATCAATTCCTGTTCTTTTAAAATAAAGCTCTTGAGCTTGCTTGAAGGTCAATCTGGGAAAGGGAACATCTGATGGAGCGTCAATGATTTGATTGTCCAAGAGAGCAATTTCTTTGGCGCTAGTGGCATGCAAATGGCGGACCATAAATTTGATACAGTTTTCTTGAATATCTAAAACATCATGCCATGTTTTAAAAAATCCCATTTCAAACTCAAATTGTTTGCCTTCAGTAAGATGTCTTGTCGTCTGCGAATTTTCCGCTCTAAAAAAGGGCATTAAGGCATAAACGCGCTCATTGACGCCTACCATGATCTGCTTATAGAGCTGGCTGCTTTGGGCAAGCGTTGCCGTATATCCAAAATAATCTACATTAAAAAATTCAGCTCCGCCTTCAGAAGACGCTCCTATCATATTAGGCGCAAAATATTCGACAGCTTTAACTTCGTCATGCATAAAAACGCGGTAAGCGTGGGCAAGTTCCGCCTGAATTTTAAACACAGCCTGAATTTTTCTTTGTCTTAAGGCAATTGGCCTATGATCTAAAATAAATTCAAGGTCAGCCTGCAATTCCGGCTTATAAAATTCGATGGGAGGCACTTCCTTGATCGGCACTTCCACTTGAATTTGCGGGTTTATGATTTCAACGCCAAGTTCAGCCTCAGATGTTTTGCAAACTGTTCCCGTCACTTCTAAAATGGTGCCAGGTTGCATATCTTTTAGTTTTTTTGCTTCTTCTTTGTCGCTTATCACAACTTGAATCAATCCTTCTCGATCCCGAAGAATCAAAAAACTTAGCTTTCCAAAGGCACGCACATTATTCAATGACCCGCGCACTTGAACCAATTGATTTTCATGCTGTTTTAATTCTGACGATAAAGTTCTTTCCATCTTTTTCTCATATTATTTTATAAAGTCAAAATTCTATCAGAAAATACTCCGAACTTCAATAGGCTTTTGCAAGGCGCGGGCCCAAGCTTGACCTCAATGTCATCAACTGAATGTAACACATTCATTGTGAATATGTTAATCTCATCTCTGTGTCCTCTGTGGGCTCTGTGGTAGTAAAAAAAACTGCAGCAATTTATACTACCACAGAGCCCACAGAGGACACAGAGAGGGAATTTAGCTTAAGAAGTTTATATTGTTTTATAAAACATTCAGTATAAATGCTTTAAACTAAGTTGAGGACATTGCGCTTGACTCCATGTCTCCTAATCTGCGATCAATGGTTCAAGCTCCTCATCTTCATTGTGGTTCTCATCATGTTTTGGGGCATAACAGAGCCAGATTGGGGGAATTAAAACTAAAAACATCAAACTCGCTAAAAAAAAGAGATCATTTAAGGATAAAATAAAAGCTTGGTTATTCACAGTATTGTCCAGCAATTTTAAGGCTTGTTCATTTCTTAAACCAAGCGCTTTTGCATCCTCCAGAAATTCAACTGTAGCTTGCGCATAAACAGTTGCAGTCTCAGCAATCCTTGCATGATAATATTGGTGCCAGCGGTTCCACATGCTGACAAAAAGAGATGTTCCAATTCCACCCCCTGCGACTAATCTTGTAAAATTAAAAATACCAGAAGCACTTGACAATTTGTCATGCGGAATTGGAGAGAGCGCAATCGTTACAAGCGGAACAAAAAAACAGGCCACCCCTAAACCTTGTATAAATCGTGGAAGCATGATCTGATAGAGACTAATATCTGTGACAAATCCACTAAACCAATAAAACGTCAAAGAAAACATCGCGAAACTAAAAGTCAGAATCGCCCTTGCATCTATTATATGGATGTATTTGCCAACTAAAACAGAAAGAAAAAGAGGAATAATACCAATCGGAGCTACCGCAATTCCTGCCCAAAAGGCTGTGTAGCCCTGTTCTGTCTGCAGCCATAATGGCACTAATACCACGCTTCCAAAAAAAACCATGTAGCCAAGAGCTGATAATATCGTGGCAATTGTAAAATTGCGGTATTGAAAGCAAGAAAAATCAACAACAGGGTGCTTGCTTAAATAGTTCCAGGGAATAAAAAAATAAAAACCGATCGCTGAAATGCAGCCAAGCGTTAAAATGAAAGGCGATGAAAACCAGTCCATCTGATCGCCTTGATCGAGCAATATCTGCAAAGCAGCAATGGCTATGATCAATAAGGAAAGGCCGATATAATCTAGTGGCACTTTTGTTGTTTTTTGTTTTTCATCTCCAATTAACATCCAAGTTAAATATGTAGATAGTAGTCCAATTGGAATATTGATGTAAAAGATCCAGCGCCATCCGTAATTATCAGTGATATATCCCCCTAAAATGGGCCCTAAAATGGGTGCCACAATCACAACTGTTGACCAAAAGCCGAGCGCTAAACCTTTTTTTTCAGGCGGGTAGTTTTTGAGTAAAAGACTTTGTGATAATGGAATCAACGTCCCACCGGTGGCTCCCTGTATGACACGAAAAAAAATCAGGGAAGATAAACTCCATGAAAAGCCGCAAGCCCAAGAAGACAAAGAAAATAAAGCAGTAGACCAGATAAAAACCCTCACATCCATGTATCGCTGGCTTAAAAAACCGGTCAACGGCAAAATAATCGCATTACTGACTGCAAAGGAAGTAATCACCCATGTTCCCTCGTTTGGACTGACACCTAAATCCCCTGCAATATAGGGAATTGCCACGTTGGCAATGGAAGTGTCGAGAATCTGAATAAACGTCCCCATGCCGAGGGCTAAAGTCAAAATAAGAAGCGGCAATGGATCTAAAATTTTCTTATTATTTGTTGTCACACTTGATTCTCAGCTACTATTTTTTCAATCATAGCATTTATTTCATCTTGCGAAATCTCATAAATCGCAGTTGTCACAACGGGGCCATTTGGCGGAATTTCATGCAAAAATTTTCCTGACTGATCGGAAATATCGACCGTTGCGTCTATTGAAAGACCCAGTAAAAGCGGATTTTTTTGAAGTTCATCTTTGTCAAGTGAGATTCTCACAGGGATTCTCTGCACAATTTTAATCCAGTTTCCAGTAGCATTCTGAGGAGGTAACAGAGAAAACACACTTCCTGATCCCGGAGTGATCCCCAAAACTTTTCCATGAAAAGGCACACGACTCCCATATAAATCTGAAATCATGTTAACCGTCTGGCCTATTCGGATCCATTCCATTTGCGTTTCTTTAAAGTTTGCGTCCACCCAAGCGTTGTCAAGCGAGATAATCGCCATCAGGGCATCTTTTGGATTGACCCATTTCCCAACTTCTACGCTTCTTTTTGCAATAAAACCATCAACAGGGGCAAAAATGGAAGTTCTTTGCAGATTAATAAAGGCCTGCCTTAAATGCGCCTTCGCATTTTCTACGATCGGATGATTTTCTAAAGTGGTTTCACCGAGTGCTGATAACGCTTTTTGCATTTTATGATGATAGACACTTAAAAATTGTCTCTCTGATTCCATGGCAATTTGCGCATGTTCAAAATCTTCTTCAGTCACCGCAAGAGACTCTACTAGCCCTTGCCTATTTTCAAAATCAAAGATCGCTTTTTGATATTTTAACGCTTGAGCTTCAATTTCTGCTCCCGCTTGAGACACATCTTCTTTAAGCTGAACCACTTGCCTGACTGCCAAAGCTAAAGCTGTTTTTGCCTCCTCAAGCGCTAGTTCATAGTCAGTTCTGTCAAACGTCACTAAAAGAGCGCCTTTTTTTACAAAATCAGTATTGTCCGCATAAAAGGCATTTGTGATGCCTGAAATTTCCGATGTCACATTCACCATATAGCCATTCACGTAGGCATCATCTGTGCTGACTCTGTTTCTTAAAAAGAAAAACCAGTAGACTAAAACAAAAAGGGAAATAAGAATCAAAATAATGATGAGTCTTATCATCGTTTTTTTTCGGTTTCCATTTCCGGTTACAGTCCCAGTTCCAGTTCCATTTAAGCTCATTTATATCCCCCACCTACGGTCCGGATCAGATTGAGTAAAGCTTGCATTAACTCTCCTTGCAATTTGGCCTCATGATCTTTAGCGCTTAAAAAATCTACTTCTGCCTCAAACAGATCAAAATTGGAAGCTAATTTTTTTTGAAGCTTTTTTTCCACAAGACTGAAAGTCAGATACGTTTTTATCCGAATCTCTTCTGCATTTTTAAGCTGCATCTGCAATGCCACAAGAATTGTTTTTGCATCGAGAGCCTGTCTTATTGCGTTGATGAGTTTGCTCTCATATTCATCTACTGATATTTGATAGTCCATCTTTCTTAAACCGAGATTTGCTTTTAAGAGGCCGCCATCAAAGATCGGAAGATGAAGTGCAGGCCCCCACATTCCGTAAAGGCTCTCTCCTTTTAATAATTGAGGCAGATGGATTGTTTGTAAGCCGGTTAAGGCAACTAAATTGATATTGGGATAAAAAAGCGCTTCTGCTGCTTTGATATGAAAGCCAAAAGCGCGGATGCGCTGCAAGCTTGCTTGAATATCTGCTCTAAAACCGATGAGATCTAAAGGTAAATGGTTTAAGTAGACGTCATACACATGGTTTGACACTCCTTCTAAATCCTCTAAAGAAGTATAGAAATCTGCAGCATTGATTGGGGCATTTCTTGCAATAAGGGACTGAAGCAGATGCTCATCTAATGCAATGTCGCGCGTGCGCAAAATAATTTGTTCACGAGCAGATAAAAGATCGTTTTCGGAAAAGTGTTTTGTAATATTGGTTGCAAGACCTTTTTTTGTCCTTTGCCGGGTCAGTGCTGCTATTTTATTGCGATTTTCAGTAAAGTCTTCTGCCAAATTTTTTCGGATGAGATCCGTCTGAAGCTTAAAATAACTTTCTGCAACAGAGAGGCTTAAAATAAGCCTTGTGATCATCGCCTCTATTTGAACAGCTTGTAGCTCGCCTCTTGCTGCCCTCCATTGATTTTTATTTTTTTCGAAAAAATCAAATTCATATTCAAAATCGAGATTGATTTCTGTCTGCGTATATTTTAGAGGAAAGCCGGAATTTGGCGGCAAACTGCCGAATATGCCGGTCTCGCTTTGCACAAATCTTGTCGAGTCGCCATTGAAATAAAGGGTTGGAAAAAGAAACGCTTTAGCTTCCCCCACGCGAAGCTTTGCCACTTCTATACGGTCTTTTGCAATTTTTAATGTCGGGTTTTCTCTTAGGGATTCTTCTATGAGGGCATTTAATTTCGGGTCATTAAAAATTTCCCACCAGTTGCCATAGACCCAGCCGATAGATTCATAAATAGATGATTCTGTGTTGTTTACGCAATCTTGCTTGTCGTATGGCTGGCAAGAAGATGCGCAATAGAAAAGTAAGGTGATGGCTGCAAAATAGAGCGAGATAATCCGATTCTTCAAGGTTTAATGTCCTTTTTTAAGAGGCAGCAGGGACTTTTAGGGACTTTTAGGGACTTTTAGGGACTACAGTTTTTTTTCCAAGGACAAAGGACCAAAAGTTTTTTTCCAAGGACAAAGGACAAAAAGGACTTAAAGGACAAAAAGGACTAAAAGGACAATTTATCGGTGTCAGCGATGGACACTTAACCACTTGATTTCAATTGTATTTTGTCCATTGCAGGCACTATTTGTCCTTTAAGTCCTTGCTGTCCTTTTAGTCCTTTTTGTCCTTTAAAAAACATCTTAGCTTAAAACCCCTCGCCATTTAAAGCTTCCAAAAAGGCTTTTAGCGATTTTTTATCTTGAGCGCTTAAATGAAGAGGGCGCATCAATGTGTGCAAGTTTTTATTAGGCGTTCCACCCTTGTCATAGTAGTCGATCACCTCTTCTAAAGTTGCTTGACTGCCGTCATGCATGTAGGGGTATGACTTGGCAGTTTCTCTTAAAGTGGGTACTTTAAAAGCTCCATAATCTTTTTCGTCTTTTGTAATGTTGTATCTGCCAAGATCGGGCTTTTCAGCATCCATCCCAACGCCGATATTTAAAAATCTGCCATCTGTAAATAAAGGCTCAAAGTGACAATTTCCGCAGCCGACATGCGTAAAAACGCGGTAGCCTGCAATCTGCTCTTCTGTCATAGCCGTCTTATCACCTGCCTTGTAGCGATCGTAAGGAGAATTTCCCGATAAAAGTGTTCTTTCAAAAGTGGCGATAGCCTGCGCAATCTGATCTACAGAACAATCTTCATTGCCAAATACATCGTAGAACATTTTAAGATAGGCAGGATCTTTCCTAACCCGTTTTTGACACTCTTCATAAGAGATTTTAGTGTCGTGAAATAAAGACATTTCGTTCGTATTAGCAATTGGGCCCTTGACTTGTTCTTCAAGCGTTTTTACTCTTCCATCCCAAAACTGATGTGTATTGTAAGCGCTGTTGATCACAGTTGGCGCATGTCTTGTGCCTTTTCTTCCTAAAACGCCCTCTGAAATCTCTCTTGGGTCTGCATAAGCGCGCTCAACCGCATGGCAGCTTGCACAAGAGATCTGATCGTTTGCAGATAAGCATTTATCAAAGTAAAGGCGTTTTCCAAGTTCAGCTTTTGCTTTTGAATAGGGGTTGTCTTTTGGAAAAGGCACGGGCGGCAATCCTAAAGGCGCGAGTAATTCCTGATGATTTTCCTGATAGCTCGTAATAAGCACAAATCCTAAAACCGCGCCAATCGCCAAAGTAAGTAAAGTAATTTTTTTATTCATGACTTATCTATAAAACATTTTTTAATTTTTGACAACTTTGCAAAAGATGGGCATTTTTCGAGGCCGGGACGGCCCCGCTACGCACTATTAAATATTTTTGTTGAATTTAAAGGAATTTAAGTGTATAGTTAGATTTTAATTGAATTTAAGATTTCAGAGTTTATTGCTTATGTTTCCACTTTTGTTACTGAAAGGCTCACTTATTGGACTATCCATTTCCATGCCGATGGGACCTACCGGCATGTTGTGTCTTCGCTATTCCATGGTGAGAGGAAAAAAATTTGGTGTTGCATCCGGTATGGGCATTGCTTTGGCCGAAGCTTTTTGCGGCGCTTTGACTGTAATAGGTCTTGCAAGTTTGACCACTTTTATTGAAACCTATCAAACGTCTCTTCAACTGATAGCAACCATTTTTCTTTTCTACTGCGGACTTTTAATGCTAAAAGCAGATCGCCAAAATAAAACCAAAAAGAACGAAACAGAAGTCATTCAAAGCGGGCGTTTTAGCGTCTTTATCAAGATGTTCCTCTTAACGCTGACAAATCCGCTCACACTTTTAAGTTTTGTTGCCATTTTTAGTACAATGGGTGTTGAAACACTCGAAAATGACTTAATGGCAGTGGCCTTGCTTTCTTTTGGTGTGTTTATCGGGTCTACAGCCTGGTGGGTTTTAGTCTCTTCAAGCTCTTCTTATTTTGCTAAAAAAGTTCAAAGTTCATCTGCCAGACTGATCAACAGAGTTGCAGGTTTTTTGGTGATTGGCGCAAGTATTTTCTCTTTTTTCTCTATTTTAAACTCGCATTTATAGTACCTTTAGATTTGCTAAAGGAAAGATATGTCATTGCTGTTTATCGAAGGTTTTCTTGCCGGTTTACTGATCTCCATGCCAATGGGGGCAATTGGAATCCTATGTCTTCGCTATATTTTGACTCAAGGAAACAGTGCAGGATTAGCTGCAGGCTTAGGGATAGCCTCAGCAGATGCTCTTGCTGCTTGTATTGGAGCGCTTGGCCTGAAAGCAATTACCGGCTTTGCAAATAGCCATGATACCTGGATGCATATTGTAGGATCGATCATTTTGCTAGCGTTTGGAATTTATCTGATTTTAACAAAAAAAACAGGCACGAATAAGGAAACGGAAAAAGGACTCCTCCACATTTACTTCATCATGTTTACCATCACGTTTACAAACCCGCTAACGCTTCTTAGTTTTACAGGCATTTTTGCAAGTCTTGGGTTTGATCCTGTCGAAAACAGCCTAATAGCCCCTTTTCTGCTAACAGTTGGCGTCTTTATCGGTTCGATTTCCTGGTGGCTTTTACTCATTCTTTTCACCCATTTTTTCAATTTTGGAGAAAAAGCAGTGCGTCTGATCAATGAAATTGCGGGCGGCGCTCTGATTGCGATGGGACTGTTTTCACTTGCGATGCTATTTTTTTAAGCTATGAAATATATCGTCAATCCATCTAGCTTAAAAGGTGAGATCATCATTCCACCATCAAAATCAGAAACGCTAAGAGCTATTGTCTTTGCTGCGATGGGATCTAAAACAAGCAACATTTACAACTACTTGAATTCTGATGATACAAAAAGCATGATCGAGGCGTGCCGATTACTCGGCGCCAAAATAGAAGTGCATGAGACTCACCTGGAAGTTGTAGGACTAAATGGGAAAATTGGACCTTCTGAAGATGTGCTCCACGCAGGAAACTCAGGAATTGTGCTGAGGTTTTGCTCTGCCCTTGCAGCCCTTTCAAAATACCCGATTGTCATGACAGGTGACCACTCCATCAGACATAAAAGGCCGATGCAAGCACTTCTGCACGGATTATCACAACTTCATGTCAAAGCGATTTCAACAAAAGAAGATGGCTTTGCCCCTGTGATCATTCAGGGGCCTATTATTCCTCAAAAAGTCATTATTTCAGGAAAAGATTCACAACCGGTCTCCGCCTTACTTATCGCTTCTGTTTTTGCACAAGGAGAAATTGAAATTCACGTGGAAGATCCCGGCGAAAAACCTTGGGTTGCTTTAACTTTAAGCTGGTTTGACAGGTTGAACATCCCCTATACAAATGAAAATTTTTCACGGTATCAAACATTTGGAAATGCCTCTTACGAGGGTTTTGATTATCAAGTACCGGGAGATTTAAGCTCAAGCGCCTTCTCAATTGCTGCTGCTTTAGTCACCCAGTCAGAAATTCTTGTGAAAAATGTCGATATGGAGTGTTTACAGGGTGACAAGGAACTGATTTATGTTTTTCAAAAAATGGGCGCTTTAATTGAAATTGACAAGACAAATAAAACCATCCTGGTTAAAAAGGGAAGCAAACTTGTCGGAATTACCGTTGATATTAATGATTTTATTGATTGCATCACGATTTTAAGCGTCGTTGCCTGCTTTGCAGAAGGTGTCACGCACATTCGAAACTGCCTTGTTGCCAAAGAAAAAGAATGCAATAGAATTGCTGCAATTATAGAAGAACTTAGGAAAATGGGTGCAAATATCAGCGAAACAGAAGATGGTCTTATGGTGCAAAAATCGGAGTTAAAAGGAGCTGTTGTCCACTCACATCACGATCACAGAATGTGCATGTCTTTGGCAGTTGCAGCACTAGGGAGCGTTGGTGAGACTTGCATTTTAGAAAGTGCTTGTGTTAAAAAGACCTATCCCTCTTTTTTAAGCGATTTTCAAGCACTTGTCGCAGATATTTTAGAACAAGCAAAGTTATAAGGGAAGTATTAAATGGCAAGTAACTCATTTGGCAAGATATTCAGGATAAGTACGTTTGGCGAATCACATGGAAAAGCAATTGGCGTGATGATCGATGGCTGCCCTGCCGGTTTGCAACTGGAAGAAAAAGAGATTCATGAGGCTTTGCAAAAAAGAGCGCCCGGAAAAAACCCTTACACAACCGCAAGAAAAGAAGCTGACAAACCGGAAATTTTATCCGGTGTTTTTGAAGGGAAAACAACAGGCGCTCCCATTTGTATTTTAATCATGAATGAGGATGTGGACTCAAGCAAATATGAGCCGATAAAAGAGGTCTTAAGACCTGGGCATGCTAATTTCACCTACCTTGAAAAGTATGGGATTTTTGACTACAAAGGCGGTGGAAGGGCGTCAGCAAGAGAGACTGCCTGTAGAGTCGCAGCAGGCGCCATAGCTGAGAAGTTCTTGAAAAATGAAGGTATATGCTTACATGCATACATCAAACAAATTGGCGGTATTCTTGCAACAGTTGAGCTCAACAAATTAGAAAATTTGAAAAATTTAGAAGACTTGATAGCGAAAAGCCCACTCTTTTGCCCTGATGTGACTGCCACGCAAGAAATGTGTTTGTTTATAGAACAACTAAAAAATGAGGGCGATTCAACAGGCGGCGTCGTTGAATTTTTAGCTACATCAGTGCCAAATGGTCTTGGCAGCCCTGTCTATGAAAAACTGGAAGCTGTTCTTGCCTTTGCGATGCTCTCCATCCCTGCTGCAAAGGGCTTTGAAATAGGGGCGGGATTTGATTCTGTTGTCATGCCGGGATCATGTTCAAACGATCTTTTTACTTTAAATAAAGGAAAAATCGAGACTGCAACCAATCACGCAGGCGGTATTTTAGGCGGTATTTCAAATGGCATGCCGATCATTGGAAGAGTGGCTTTTAAAGCCACTTCCAGCATCATGAAGCCTCAAGAAAGCGTGACAATAGATGGCAAAAAAACCACATTTGAACTTCCAGTAGGCTCCAGACATGATCCTTGCGTTGCCATTCGCGCAGTTGCCGTTGTCAAGGCAATGGCAGCGCTAGTGCTTGCTGATGCGATTTTGCTGAACAGGAGCTCTAAAGTATGATAAAAATCGAATCTGGACTTTTGGAATCCCCCCAAAAGCTTGCAGAAGAAATTTTCAAGAGAGATGTAAAGGGTTCATTTGCAATTGTTTCAGATGAACAGATAGGTAATCTTTATGGAAAAACATTGCTTAAAGCGCTTTTAGAGTTGAATACAAAAGCATTTCTCTTCACATTTACTGCCGGAGAAAAGTATAAAACGAGAAAAACCAAGGAAGAGCTTGAAAACCAGATGTTTGAAAAAGGCTTAGGAAGCGATACGACGCTGATTGCACTTGGTGGCGGCGTGACAACAGACCTAGCCGGATTTTTAGCCTCCACCTATTGCAGGGGCATTTCGTTTATTTCCATACCGACTACTCTTCTTGCAATGGCTGATGCCAGCATTGGCGGCAAAAATGGGGTTAATTGCGACTATGGAAAAAACCTGATTGGAACCACTTATCAACCTCAAAGAGTGATTATCGATCCAGGAATTCTTAAAACGTTAAATATGCGAGAAATAAAGTCTGGCTTGGTCGAGATCATCAAACATGCGCTTATTTTTGATGCCGACCTCTTTGAGTATCTTAAAACGTATTCTAAAGAGATTTTGAGTCTGCAAAACGAGTCTTTAGAAAAAATCATTCGAGAAAGCTGCCGCATTAAACTGCAAATCATTGAAGAGAATCAAACAATGAAGGGTAAGCGCCATCTTTTAAATTTTGGTCACACGGTGGGTCATGCCCTTGAAAAGCTGTCAAGCTATGCCCTATCGCATGGAGAGGCTGTTGCCGTTGGGATTAGGTGCGAGAGTCAAATCGCGCATCAATTGGGGTTTTTACAAAAAAGCAGTTTAGATAAAATTCAAGACCTTTTTTCGCAGTACGGCATAAACACCGTTTTGGAGGAGAAGTTTTCAATAGAAGCTCTTTTAGAAGCAATGACGTTAGACAAGAAGTCAATTGATGGCAAACCTCGTTTTGTGATCCTGGAAGAGATCGGCAAATGCAGCGCTTGCGATGGTGCCTTTTGCCAAACAGTCGATGAAGAACTCCTCAAAAGCATTCTGTGAAAGGACGTGGGGTCAGGCTTGACACATTGACAGTTTTTTTTTATATTCATGCCTATAAAGGTCATGATCAAAAAAAAACTGTCAATGTGTCAAGCCTGACCCCACGTCTATTCTGCCATCGTTATTACAATTGTGACGGAAGATATTTGCCAATAAAATAAGCGCTGGCTTTTTCCTTCTTTGTCCAATGTATATCGCTAAGACTAATTGTATTCTTAATCATCTTTATTTTAGTATCATCATCTTGCTTTCCGCCAATAATCTCCTTAATCTCATTATTTAAATCATGAAGCTCTTTGCGTTCAACAACCGCGTCATCAATAAACGACGTAGCAAGAACAGTAGCAAAAATTCCTACGAGCAAACTAGTTCCAAGAATTATTGCTGCAGTTGGAACTGTTAAGCCTAAAGCGAGGATGGGTATTAAAGATGTACCTAAAACAATAATCGCTGAAATAGCAACTGTTGCTGTTTTTATGTTGGTGGCTACCTGTTCCAAAGTAGCAGCGTTACGAAAATTCGCCAACTTTCTTAATTTAATATCGCTATTTACCCAATTTTTATTAATATCAACCCAATTATTACTAATCATTACAAACTCCTTTTTTATATGTTATATCACTTTTAAAAACTAAATCATACCATATTTAATTTTATTTGTAAACAATTTTTTATAATTTTTATAATTAATTAGTTTAGAGGAAAAGATTAGAGAAGGAAGGGCGGGTCAAACGTGAGGTCAGGACCGCTAATATCTAAAGTAAATAGAACTTAAATGCGTAGCGAGGCCGTCTCGGCCTCGAGTCTTGTCTGAAAAAGTTCGAGGCCGAGACGGCCTCGCTACGCACTTAAATCTATTTACTCAGGAATTGATTAGCCGTATTCGTGGAAGTTGGTTTCGAGGTAGTACTTTTCTAGCGCTTCGGTGGAATCGAAAGTGGGCTTATTGTAGACCCAATCGCGGATTTTAGCATTGTACTCATCAAGCGATAACTTCACGAAAGTGAGCTTTTCATTGAACCTTGTTTTTGCGACAATTTTGTGGGGAGCCTCATGCAAGTCCACATCTGTAACGATTTCAGTTCGCCCGCGAGAAGTGTCTTCCCAGCTTATCCTGCCATCAAAAATGTCCGGCCGGATAGCTATGGATATTCTGTTGTCAATATGTTCAGACTCGCTCTCTTCTGTCTCACTTTCTGTCTCACTTTCTTTGCTTTCCGCAGGATTTCCTTGCATCTCTTCGGCATAGACATAATAGACATGGTTATATTGAGTATGACCTGCAAGTTGTTGTGCTGGATCCATTAGGACCTCCTTAAATTATTTTGATTCCAAAAAATTCTGGCTCAAATATATCTGATTCATGGATGAACTTATTAATCGGCGCCCTCAATTCTTTTTCGCCGGGCGCTTTATTGTAAACTAAAATCGCATCGATGATGATGATTTTGCCATCTTTGTCTTTACCTCTTATAATGTTTTCCAAGTCCCCTCTTTCTTCCGCCGCACGCAAGAAGGCCTGTATATCTTGTACCATGAGTCCTGCAATTTCACTTGGGTGAATATTTCCACCATCTACGCAAATTTCATTGACAGCCCCTCTTGAAGGATCTTTAACAGGTAAGCCTTTAGTATCAGGGTCATCATCATCATCATGCACCCACACCCCATCCTCTGTCATTTTCATTCCTTTAAAATTCTTCATTCCGGTCATCCATTGCTTATTTGGACACTCTGTAAATTTATCAATAGCAGTACCGAGGGTCTTTGCAAACTGTGAAAAGCTTTGACGGTTTGCGTAGGCTTTAAATTTTCTTCCGGAGAATGGGCTGTGATCATTTCTTGATCCAAACTCATCCTGATTGTAGCAGACTCCCCCACGGTTCACGATTCTATTCTTCATTAGGACTTGCACCTCTCCGACGTACTCAAATTTTTTCGATGAAATGGGGTTTTCACTGACAATTTTATTAACACCCCGAAAAAAAATCCCTCCTGACCCTTCAGTTTGCTTATCGGTGTAAAATGATTTACCATCTTTAACAGCTGTTGCAGAAAGCACTCTTTCATCTGTGCTAAGCGGTCCTGTATTTAAAAAACCAAATGCTCCGTTGATGGTTGTTCCTGCAAACAGTCCATACATCCCCGCTTTTTCAAAATCATCTGCAACATCTTCAAGAGCATAAATTCTTTTTCCAGGAAACACCTCAATTTTAGTGACTAAATCAGGATTTTCCTCATACATTTCGAATTTTTCTTTCATTTGCGGTTCAATTTCGATCATTTTTTGTTTTAAATCAGCGGCTGATAGCTCAAAATGATCCATTTGAGAGGGTTTAAAGGGAACCGGTTTCGATGATTTAGCTTCTGTTTGAGGTTTTTTTTCCTTTACTTTTTCTACTACTTTTTCACCGCGCGCAATTTTTTCAGCTTTTTTTTGAGCCTCAATTTCCGCTAATCTTTTTTCTTCTTCGCGTTGTATTTTCTCTAATTTTTCTTCCGCTTCAATTTTTTTCCCTTTTTGAAGTTTATCCCATCCTTGAGGAGCATGTACTTGCATCATGAGCTCAAGCTTCCTTCGTTCATCGTCCACTTGACGCTCTTTGCTAATGACCGGGCCTAAACCCAGCACCGTGAGTATTTGCTGCATTTCTTTAAGTCCCTCCCCACTTGGCAAGCCGGCCGGAATTTCAAGGCGGATGTGTTTATAGATAGCGCCATAATCAGTAGAAGCTCCAATTATAAATTTCCTTCCTTTTCCAAATTCAATTTCGTAAGAAGAGGTGGGAAATTGTATGCCCTTACTAGGATCAGCGGTAAACTTGCCATTGGCATCTTTGCCTTGGCACATATACGCATTTGCCTTGTCTCCATTTTTATAGGTTATTTTTACGGGACGAAGGTGTTTGGGCAGAGAATTTTCAAATTGTTTTAAATGATCATTTTCGAATTTATTTTTAGTCGAATTATACGTTCCAAAAATTTGTCCAAATTTATCTTTAAATTCAATGCGCGCTGCAGAGCTTAAATCGCAATCAAGAACGTCTCTTGGTTTGCCATCCAAATGCGGACGCGTAGAAAATGCAAGACCCCCGCTGATTCTTGACGATCCTGATTCCATATGCAGTCCGACATCGCGAATTGCTTGGTTGCTGACCCCTTCTTCAATCGCGGGAGTCATGTTATACAGTTGATGGGATGAACTAAATTTTACGGCATCTGCCGCCGCCGCCCTAGCACTAAAGGCAGCTTCCATATTGCCGGCTTCCAGGAATTTTTCTGCCGCTTTTTCAAAAAGCAGGTGCATCGTTGTCGTATCAACATCTGAACGATGCGCCTCTTTTTTTAAATCTTCTGCGGCAGCTAGAAATTCCGGCGCAAAGATTCTAGCTCCATTTGCTGCAGAAAAGATAAGGTTTTTACCTATTTCTCCGGGAGTATGGTTTTTGATTTCTGATTCTATTCTCATGACTTCATTTTCAAGATTTTTTAATACCCAACGTTTTTCCTGAAGTTCTTCCGGGGTACTTTCCATTCCAATATCAACTAAAGCCAATGCAACATTGGATTTTGCAAAGGTTAATTTAGCTTCTCTTAACTTCTGTTCCAACATCTTTTTTTCTTCCGGTCGCTTGCACTTGTCGACAGAACCCTGTAATTTCGCCACTGTTACTGCGTCATCTTGCACTTTTGTAAAAGCTTTCTCTAAATCTTTTTCTAAATCTTCTTTTGTGGGTTTAACTTGCGTGAATTTACCCTCTGCCCTTCTTGAACCCAATATGATTTTCTCACTGACATTTCTAATTTTAGGGGGCTCATTTGGGGCTAACATGCTTGCTGTTCGCGGGCGGTCAGGCAAGGAAGGCAAGGAAGGTAAGGAAGGCAAAGCGGGCAAGGAAGGTAAGACGGCCAAATTATGGAGGATATTATTTGCCAAATCGTTGATTTTAGGGCCGGCATCAGAAGAGACGGGTATCGTGTTACGATGTGGGACAAAGTCGTTTAAATCCTTGGAAATTTTACCATGCGAATAATCAGGTGTAGCCTTATGCTCAATTGAATCAGATTTTGAAGGCTCAATCGGAATTTCTCCCTCACTGGAAAGCTCATTAAAAGACATAACCTCTCCTTAATAACAAACATTTCCTAAGCTGCGTAAGCGAGGCCGTCTCGGCCTCGAAAAGGCCCATCTTTTGCAAAGGTTAAGACTTAAGATGGTCTCGTTACAAAAATACCCTCGCTTCAAAAGTGTTAGTTAACTCAACTATTAACAATTATAATATATAATTTAATTTAATATATAATAATTAAGCATTTTTAAAACAAAAACATAACTGTTCTGGAAAGTAAATGTCATAAATTATTAAGTACGAGGCCGGGACGGCCTCGTTACGCAAAAAAACAGAGTGATTTTTTACTTGCAAATTATTATAATAAAATGTTACAATTATTTTTAAAAATTTAATAGGGAAGCAATATGATTGATAATACAATTTTTTCATTTTCAGAGCGTTTATTATGCACAAATAGCGAAATTTCTGAAAAAGAACACAGCCGCATAACTCCTAGGCTTTTATCAGCTAAAACAGCAAAAGCAGTCGCTAGAAACTTACTTATTGGAATTGTCAGCCTAACCGCGGCTCCTATCGGCGCTTTATACAATGGAACTTGTTGTTCTGTCTTGAAAATCAAACAATTAACAAACGGTTATTTCGGTCATCAGGCAGAAAAAGAAACTGATAAAAAAATTAAGCAGTACGCTGAAGCGTTCTTTAAAGATCTTAATTATTTTGGTAAAGCTTTGTTAACTTTGACTGCAATTGTTGCCATACCTGTTGTCATTGCTCTTTGCTTACATAAAACAGGGACGACACAAAATTTTGAAAAGCTGTTTGGCCCGGCAAGATCAATTCCGGAAATGCCTTTTATTGATCCTCGCATTGCCGAGATTAGCAGCGATAAAGTCAGAGAAGCTAATGAAGCCATTCAAAAATTGGCGAGAGACATAAAAGGCTAAGTGAATAATTTATAGGTTAGGTCTGAAAAGGCCTCTAGCGTTTCTTCTTCAGTGCAGATGTAATCGACTTGCAGCTCATCTAAAAGCGGTTTTTCTTTGATATACTGCACCCTTGCCACAATTTCAATATTTGGGTTTGCATGGCGCGCTGCGTGAATGATCGTCACGGTTTTTTCCGTATCCGGAATGGTGATGATCAGATGACTTGCTTTTTCAATGTGGGCGCTTTTTAAAATATTGCCCTCCGTTGCATCTCCAAAGAAAATATAGTTATGCTCTTCCATATTAGAAACAGTATCGATGTTGTTCTCAATGATAATGGGAATGATATTTAAGCTTCTTAAAATCTCCGTAATTTCTCTTCCAACAGGCCCAAAACCTACCACAACCACTCTTTTTGAAACGCCTTCAATTTCTTTTAGTTTCGAAAAAGTCTTGCTGGAGCGATACAAATATTTTTGCAGAAAATTTTCAAAATAGTCGATACCTTGAAAAAGGAGCGGATTAATGGCAATTGAGACTAATGCGCACGCCACAAGAAGATCAAAACCATTTTCAGGGATGAGCTTTAAGTTCATTGCCTCTTCTGCGAGGATAAATGAAAATTCCCCGATTTGGGCAAGCGCAATTGCCACAGTGAGGGCAACAGTGAGAGGATATCCGCAAAAAATGGTGATGAGATAGGCCGCAAGTGGCTTTACAAATAAGATGACTGCTAAAATGCCGATGAATAATGAAAAATCGATCCAGATCGCCATCGGGTTAAACAGCATGCCGATGGAAAGAAAAAAAACGACAGTGAAAATGTCTTTTAAAGGCAAAGAATTGGCAAAAGCTTGATGTCTCACATTCGTTTTGCCAATCACCATGCCTGCAATAAAGGCGCCGAGTGCAATCGATGTCCCAAAAATCACTGTAGAGCCTACTGCAATCAAAAATACGAGCGCTAAAACTGTCAGGGTGAATAGTTCCTGCGAGCGCAACCTCGCAACATTGGTTAAAATGTAAATAATGGCTTTATGCCCAATTGTAAACATGATAAGCGTCAATACCACAAATTTTATCAAGACAAATGAGACTTCACTTGCAATAGTGAGCAAAGATAAATCAGTTCCACCTGCAAAGGCTGCAATTGTTGGAAGCAATAATAAAATCACGACAGTAAAAATGTCTTCCACAACAAGCCAACCGACTGCAATATGCCCTTTTTGTGTGTTCAAGATATTATGGTCAGTTAAAAGGCGAACTAAGACAACAGTACTTGCAACGCTTACGGCAAGCCCGATGATAAGGCCTGTCACAAGCGACCAGCCAAAAGCGTAAACAACGAATGCTGCAACGATTGTGCTGACAACAATTTGTCCAATAGCTCCGGGAATTGCGATATTTTTTACGCACAAAAGATCTTCAATTTTAAAATGCAAGCCAACTCCAAAAAGCATCAGAATCACGCCGATTTCGCCAAGCTGCTCTGAAATATCGGTATTGGCCACAAATCCGGGAGAATAGGGGCCAATTAAATAACCTGCCAGCAAATAGCCCAAAATAGAGGGCAATTTCAGGCGCTGCATTAAATAAGAAAGAAAGCTTGCCAGCGTAAAACCTACAGCCAAAATTCCAACAATCAAGAGATTTGAGTGCATGTTTTACCTTTAGTTTAAATGGGGGCAAGCCGAGATAGCATTGACATGTGGGTGTTAGCATTTTTTAACACAAAGACACAAAGAAACAAAGGCACGAAGATGAGTTTTGCCAAATTATCAATGCTGCATCCTCAAAAATTATTAAAAGCTTTCTCTTTGTGCCTTCGTGTCTTTGTGTTTAAAAAAAAGCTTACACCTATATGTCAACACTATTTGA
>Ga0206938_1092_pt1 | contig 23953 bp, 20 predicted proteins | sample Alteio_BWOrgHeat_12_FD_152918 | JGI IMG/M metagenome (GOLD analysis project Ga0206938, IMG submission 152918) | Enriched cells from forest soil in Barre Woods Harvard Forest LTER site, Petersham, Massachusetts, United States -... | ecosystem: Environmental > Terrestrial > Soil > Temperate forest >... | reverse complement strand
ATCTATTACAACTATGTTCTTAGCAGGAGCCGTTCCTGTGTTTTGGAAACGTACAGAGTAAGTTAGTTGTTGTGTTACAGGAATTGTTCCGGTAGGAGACACATTCTTTTCATTTGGGTCGAGGGGTAACCCTATACAATTATGTCATTGAGCAGTGATGCAGCGGGTGCACAAATAAAAAATGACGCAGGTATCTATTTTGATGCGAACCCGCCAGTGTATACAAACAAAACCGTAAACACTATTGAAGGGGTTATAACGGCTATGCAAGATATTGAGCCTGTTTTGAATATTGCTTGCTTCCCTAACCCATTCACAATTACCACTAGTATTGTATTTAACACTGACGGTAAACATTATCTGGAAATTGATGATATAACTGGGCGTAAACTTAAAACAATAGAGTGTATTGGCAAACAATATGAATTAAATAGAAACGGCCTTGCTGCAGGAGTTTATATTATCCGATCACAAGCCCCGGGCACGGATTATATTGCAATCACCAAAATAATAATAGAATAAAACTTAGGTTGAGTGTCGGTACCACAAGCGTATAACCACTGCGGCATAATATCTTATGCCGTCGATTCCTACTTATTAATTTTTTTCTGTTGCAACGCAAAGTTCAGGTTGTTCTGTGCAAGAGCCATCTTAGGATCAAGCTTAAGCGCCTGCTGGCCCGCTTCAATAGCCTTATCCCACTGCTTTAGGTTGTTATATGCAGCACACATATTATTGTACGCCAATGCTGACTTTGGCTCAAGCGCTATTGCCTTTTTACATACTTCAACCACTTTCTCAAACTTCCCTTCCTTAAAGTAACTCAAACTAAGTGTTATGTATTTATCTGCAGTAGGATTAGCAGACGCATCTTTTTCCATTACATCATCCGGGTTCATACCGCCAGATACATAAGCTGAACTATCGGCACTATATTGCTTCAAATATGCCTGTGCATAGTTATCACCGGGAAACAATTGCAATGTTTGCCGGCATGCATTACCCAGTTCTTTATTCCTGTGCTGGCTGTAAATATCCATCAGCAGGTAACGGGCATTAAGCACACCTGGGTTTTCTGTCAACCCATTCAACAGTAATGGCACCGCTTTATCCGATTGATTGTGTTCGTTAAGGTAACGGGCATAAAAGAAACAGCAATCGGTATAATCGAACCCGTGAATAGCTACAGCCTCTTCAAAATCTTGCCGTGCTGTGGTGGTATCGCTTTGCAGGTTCTTAATAATACCCAAGTTTACATATATCAAATCATAGTAAGGCGACATGCTTTTTGCACGCTCAAAATATTGTTCAGCATCTTTTATGTTGCCCTGCTGTATAAGTTCCACACCCAGGTTCATAAGCACACGGCCGTTTGTAGGATCTTTCTTTATTACATCTTCCCACATCAGTTCATCGCTGCTCCACACATGTACCCGTTGGTGCGATGCATAAGCCATGGATATATTAAATACTATGCAGACTATGGTTACTATAACCGTAATTGCTTTGGTAGCACCTTTCAGCTTTTCAATAACCAACCATGCCGTTCCCGCAAATGCTATACAAAGTCCTATCATAGCAGGAAACATGCGGTAATCGTTCTGCGGTATACGCAGCGGTAAAATGCTCGATTCAGGCAACAGTACAATAATAAACCATGCCAGTCCGAATGAAATAAGTCTTGTGCTTTTACGCAACGACAACACATATATTGCCGCGCACAGCAGCACCACAAATAAAAAGCCCGATATAAATGTGGTGTCGGCGGGCGAAGTAACAAAGTCGTGCCAGGCGTTAGGGTTTAAATTATCAGGTACAAAAAATAAAGTAAAGTAATTGAGCAGCACGTGTGCCTGTGTAAGCAGGTATGTAAAACGGGTTACTCCTTCAATCCCCACACTTTCGGGTTTGCTCTTAAAATATACTATCGCTGCAATTGTCAGGGTTATTATAGCTTCCGGCAGCATCTTACGGAATGTTTGCTTTACACCGGTTACTATTCCGTTCAGTCCTACCTCGCTTTCAAAGTAGATTATGTACAACCACAACACCGGCATAAACATTATGGTGGTAACCTTAAACAGGCAGCCAATGAGCATGGGTATAAAGTGCAGGTAGTATTTGCGTGCAAATGGCGAATACAGGTAAAGCACCATGTATAACATGCCGTACAGGGTTGAAAACGAACAATCGCGCCCGGTATGGTAGTTAATAACATCGGCCACAGCCGGGTGAAACGCAAATAGGCAGCATACCAATAACGAAAGATAAAAGGGGTCAGCAACAAAATGGCCGAATAATTTTTTGCAGAAAAAGAACACCAGCAATATAAGCGCTATAAAGCCTATGAACGTGTGAATATGAAACACCATCGTATTTGGCCCCTTCCCCAACCACCAGTCAATAGCAAAGCTTACCAGCAGCATAGGGCGATAATATACGTGGTAGTCAACACGGCTGCCGTGGGTGCTTATATCAGTAAAGTAGATGGGTATTTTATTCAGCGACTGTATAGCAGGGTTTTGCTGAATAAGGTACACATCATCATAAAAGAAACCATTCTTAAAATGCCCCGAATAAATATATGCCAGTATAAAGGCTGCAAGAATAATTGCAAATGTTTTAAGCTGGCTGTTCAGAGAATTCATAGGTGCGAGTTAATTACCCTTACAAATTTAAACTACTGCGGGAAATGGCTATCTAAACAAGAAATAATATATTTGTTTATCATAATTTAAAGTTGCACACATGAAATTCACCAAAGTAGCTCTTTACACAAGCGTAGTAATGCTTGGCGCGGCCACAATTTTTATGGCCTGTAAAAAGGATAGCTCAAGTACTACCACTACTACCACCCCTGCCAGCCCTCAGCTTGTGTTTATGTTCAAGTTCGATTCTACACAGGCCAGGCTGAACAACCTGGGGCAACCGGCTGCTCTGCCCGCAGGGCATTCGGGCCAATCGCCTAAGTTTAACCTTATGAGCACGCACTATGTTGAGCTTGCACAAAACAATTATACAGCACTGGGCGCAGGACAGGTTTTGTACCGCGCACCTGAGGTGGGCAGCGGCAGCAACCTGGCCATTGATTTCAGCAAATCAATTAATGTAGGCCAAGGACAGGTATTTTTAAGTGTGCCGCTGAGTAGCATCGCCGCAGGCAGCTACCAATGGTTACGTGTATCGCTCGCATACCAGAACTACGATATTAAATTCAGTGCGCCGGGCTTTGGCATATACGGCGCCACCGGTACAATTGCATCATTCATTGGTTTCAACACCTATATAGCCAGCTACAAGATAAAGGATAGCACAGTTAAAGTTAACGCTAACAAAGCGCAGGGCTACTGGGGTTTTGAAGACCAGTGGGGCGTGGTTACAGGCCAGTCGACAGGCGGAGCTACTACAGTACCTAACCCATTATTTGCTACCTCTCCTATTCCTGCAGGTTCATGCGTAGTTACAGGCCAATTTGCAAGTGCATTTACGGTTACAGGCTCTGAAACAAAGAACGATACCATTATAGTTTCCCTTTCTACTAACAAAAGCTTTGAGTGGAAAGATGCTAACATGAACGGCCAGTATGAACCCCTTAACGGCGACACTGTTGTTGATATGGGCGTTCGCGGGCTGGTTCCGATTGTGAAATAATTAATAGTCTATAGTCGTTAGTCCATAGGGGTTAGTGATTAACAATACCTATTATTCCGCTTTATACCAGCTTACAATATTTGTAATGGGTTTGCCATTCACACTATCAAACGTGCCTCCAACATACAATTGATTATGATACACAGCCAACGCAGACACACATAATTCAGCCGGAGAAAAAACAAATTTAACATTCCCCATGCTATCTACCACCTCTTGGCCGCTAGAGAACCCGGTTTTTCTGATTTTTTCAAGAGTATCCATTGTACTGTTGAAGCCCAGCGGTATTGGTTCTGACTTCGTACCATCGCACTTAGCGATACAATGCGCTTGTTTATCACCTGCCCTTGCGAATAACCCTGCCACAATAAGCTTATCGTGATAAATAATGGTGCATAGAACACGTCCATCAATACCAAGATTAACCGGAGTAACTGAATTGCCGTTCCACCTGCCAGTAAAGGGCTTCCAGTCTAATTCACCCATCAGGTATAATTCATCATTGTAAACCCACATCCCTGTCGGGGCAAAGTTTTTACCTAAATTCACTTTTCCCCATTTCTCACCATCGTATGTCATTAAGCCATCATTATAATACATATTCTTAAAACGGATATTTCCTAAAGCATACAATTTGTTTTTATAAACTATGAGTTCTTCGGCTCCCCCATCAATAGAATCAGGTAAAGCGCGCCATTCTATTCCGTTCCACATAGCAAAATTGTGAGCAGGTTTACTCTCTATGCTGTCAAAATCGCCCGTAACATATAGGTTGCCATTATACTCAGCAAGGGAAGCTATACTTCCATAAACATTCACACCTTTACCCACAGCCGACCATGTTGAGCCATCCCACTTTTCAATTCCATTAGCGTTCAATGTTTTATTATAAAAAAAACCCGCAGCATACAATTCGCCTTTATAAACAGCAAACGCATTTACAAATGCAAAAGGATAGCCCCTCATTCCTCCGCCTATACTGTCCCATTTTGTTCCATCCCATGTTGCAATATTTCTGGCACGTATACCGCCAGCACTGTCAAACTCTCCACCCACAAACAATTTATCCCTATAAACCTGCATAGCATATACCCTTATTCCATTTAACGGATGGGCACTACCTAATGTTATTACACCTTGTTTTGGCTGATGGCAGGCAGCCATTGCGCATGCAAAAAGTAATACGCTTGTTTTTAATTTCATATGCTGTTTTTAAAGCATAATGCAATGCGTATGGAAAAGATACACCAAGCACATTGTTTGTGAATTACTTCCGATTGTGAAATAGGTAATAGTCTATAGTCGTTAGCTATTAGGCGTTAGTGATTAGTAATACTTACTATTCCACTATATGTATCTTCTCTTTCTTGTCATAATACCCATCAAACCTGATTATCATTTTACGCGTCAGGCAGTCATACATAAGGGTATACTTTTCCGCATCCATAAATTGAATTGACACTTCGCTACAGGTGTTTGTATCGTGTGCCGCATCAGGAGATATAGTGCATAAAGAAGTCCCATTAGTTGAAAAAAGGCAATAGCCGCTGGCAGCTATATAGTAATAAAATGTCGTATCTACTTTTTGTAATGTATCGAGGGTAGCATAAAATACACCCGAACTAAAATACAATGTTTTCCTGCTACTGTGAGTAGTTATTATACGTATCAGCCTTTCTTTCAATTCTCGTTTAACAGGGCCAATTTCATACATGCTGCATATATTAAAATTCACTGTGTATTGCCCGCCAGTTTTCAGCTTTGTAATTATAGTATCTATCTTATATGGGTGAAGCCCGCCTACTATAATGGTATCAAACCCTGTTCTGTTTATTTTTATAGTGTATGCTTTGTCCTTATGTGAGAGAAGTGTATGGTTCACCCTTACACTCATTGAATCATAAATCCTTATTGCTGCCAGGTCGCTATAACCGGAGGATGTAGCGTGCAGAAATGTAAATGTTGCATACCCGCTCTGTTGCTGTGAAAAGGTCACAGATGAAATAAGAATAAGAAGTATGGTAAGCGGAGTGATCTTCATGTTGGTATTACTCCATAGTCATTTGGCGCGGGCAACTACGCTAATGCTTGTCGTTATAGATTTTATTCATCGCATCTTTGGTAACAATAATAAGTGTATTGTTTTTACAATTCCATATCGACATATACTGCTCCGAAACTACAATGTGAGTCTCCCAGGGTGTGTATTTTTCGTAAAGCATAAGTGTACAGACATCGGTAGGTGTAATAAATTCGCCTGTTTCAGGTAAGTGGGTATGCATTGAACCTGTTACTTTAATACTATCCGCTTCCTTCTGGTCTGTATGAATAAACAATATGTTTTTGTGCAACCTTTTCTCACTTATAATTTCGTTCTTCTTATTGAAGGTTATCAGGTAATCGTTCCCGAAAACGACCACACCATTCTGTTGCGGCCCGGTTAATATATATACCTTCTTTTCTCCATCTTTAATAATGGGTATAAGATTCAGGTCTGTGTTTTTATAGCGTTCGAACAAGGTGTCGTTCTTTACACGTTCCAGCGCTTTGCTGCGTATGGAAAAGTATTCACGCTCGGTAGCGGTAAACTCCCTGTCGGTGCCATCAACTGTGGCGGTGCGTGTATTGTATGCAGTATCGAATATAATTGTACCTATTACATGTGCGGTATCGCCTTTTGAATAAAAGATACATTTAGGTATATTATTTACCACGTAAGAAAAGTAGCCGCCAATATTTTCCCGCTTTTGCGCGAACTTTTCAAGGAACAGGTCGGTACCATACCACGATGCCATTTCTGATTTATACAATTCTGTTCCTTCAGCTTTTATTTCATTGGCAATCTTCTGCAACTTATCCTGCGCGTTCAGGTTCAGGCAAAGTAAAAATGCGGAAGCAAGCAGAAAAATCTTCATGTGGGTTTTGTTTATACAAGTAAATATACACAATAGGCACTTCCCTAAAAAGGAACAGAGGGCTCTCGCCCTCTGCTTCCCGGTAAGCCCCTGATGCGAACCGGGATTATGGGATTATTAGTCCCCCTTATTGTATCACCAGTTTACCTGATGAAATATTTTCTCCGTTCTGATTGAACACACGGTACACGTATATTCCCTTAGCCTGACCGCTAAGGTCAATGCTGAATTCTGAATTATGAGTTATGAATGATTGAACCTTCTCACCTAATATATTGTATATCTCAACTGACAACTGATTACTGTTAACTGACGATTTAACTGTAAATATTCCGCTTGAAGGATTAGGATAAATCTGCACACCGTTAGTTGCATTTACTTCATTCACCGCCGTAGGCAATGTAAATTGAGCTACATAGTTAGCAGTACCGCTTGAACCTATAGTGGTGAAATAACCACCTGCGTATAGTATGCCATTGTTAACGGTAAGTGCATTAACCTCATCGCCCGATGTCATTTGGCCATTAAACGTCCATTTGGTGCCGTTCCAATATTCAACGCTATCGAAATAACCGCCTACTACTATGCTGCCATTAAAGTTGGTCATTGCATACACTGTGCCCGTTGCACCATGGCCTACGGAATCCCATGTTGTGCCGTTCCACATAGCCAGGTTGCGTACAAATACGTGGTGATAGAGAGCCGGAGCAGTAGAAGCAGAGTCGAACTGGCCACCTATGTATAGGTTGCCGCCCATGGTATCCATAGCAAATACTCCGCCTGAACCTTGTATGCCCTTGTTTAGAGGAGTCCATTTAGTACCGTTCCAAAGGCCTACACCATATAAAGTATCTTTTTTGCTTGAGTAATTCATATAACCGCCTACTGCAAGCATGCCGTTGTATACGCACATTGCCTTAGGCCAGTTGTCAACTTCAACAGGAATTGAATCCCATGTTGCACCGTCGTATACTGCAATAAATCCTGTTTTAACGCTATTCACAGTGTTCATCCATCCGCCTGCATATAGCTTCTTTTTCCATACACAAAGTGCATAGCAGGGATCATTAAGAGTAGCTATTTTAATAGTAGAACCACCAATACGTTGATACACGGCATCGCCTGTACCAATATAGGTAACAGAATCCCACGTTGCAAAAGCATAAACCGGTTGTGAAGGTGTTACACCTGAGCTTATAAATGAAGAACCTGTCCATTCGCAGAGATCCTGGAACGGATTAAAGAAGGCACCACCTATATATAAGTTTGTTTTAGCACCACCCAGTGCGTATACAGTTGCATCAGTTCCGTTACGTGAACCAATTAAAGGAGCCCATTGCGCATTTGCTTGAGTAGAAACAACCAGTGAACCTACCGCTAACGCTATTACTGAGTAAATTTTTTTCATTTTCAGGTATGTGCTATTTTGCTGCGACAAAAGTATACTACAAGGAAAGCACTTTATAGTCTATTTGCCGAAATAATCCTATTTCTGATTAGATTCCTCGCTGCGTGAGGAATGACAGGGCTACGCAGTTTACCAATTGTAATTGAAGTGAGGTTAACCCTATTTCAATTCCATCCTATACAGTAGGTACTTTGTCATTCCGCCGTTATACTGCGGGGCGGAATCTTACAGGCCGTTTCAATCCCTTTTCTGAATGACTAAATGAACCCGAACAATTTACGATTGTATTAGATAGTGGTTAGGTGCTAGTCTATAGTCGTTAATAATTGATAATGGAACTATTCACTCTTAATTTTCCACTATTCACTCTATTAAGGGCTCAATTCTATCATAAAGAGATATTTGCTATTTTCACGGCTTCTATTTAAAAACCAAATTGTATCCATATGTCATACGGCTCACCCCTTGACCAAAAGTTTACCCGCCTCAATAACATTGTAGGCTGGTTAGTTTTCCTTTGCGCCATATTTGTGTATTACAGCACAGTAGAACCTACAGCCAGTTTCTGGGACTGTAGCGAAAACTTATCAATATATTATAAGCTTGAAGTGGGCCACCCGCCGGGGGAACCTTTCCTTCAATTGATACAGCACCTTGTGTCGCTGCTATCGTTTGGTAACCCGCAAAAGGCAGCTTCGGTTATGAACCATGCGGCATCTACATTCAGTGCAATGGCTATATTGTTCTTATTCTGGACCACCACCTTTTTTGCACGTAAACTGGTTGAACGCAGCGGCAAACTTACCGACGGCACTATTCTGGGCATTATGGGTGCAGGTGTTATTGGTGCAGGCTCTTTTATTTTCTCCGATTCAGTTTGGTTTTCGGCAGTTGAGGCATCGGTATGGGCCATGTCTATATGCTTTACATCGCTAATGGTATGGTGTTCCACCAAATGGTACCGTGCCGAAGGCGCGGCTGCCCAGCGCTGGGTTATCCTTATATTCTTCCTCATCGGTTTGTGCATCGGTGTCCACTTGCTCTGTTTGCTGTTCATACCTGCCGCTGTAATGCTGTACATGTTTAAAACATACCCTAATGGCGTTACAAAACCATGGATTAAAAGGCTACTTAATTTTATTACATCCGATCCTAAAAAGCAAGGTTTTTTTGTAGCGGCATTTATGGCCATTGTAATTGTAGGCACTGTAAAAGGCTTGATAATACCCGGCCTTATCAATTTAGCTACAACCTTTGAATTGATATCCGTAAACGGAATGGGCCTGCCATTCAATTCAGGTATACTTATTTATGCACTGGTAATGGCCGGCCTTATTATATGGGGCCTTAAAGTTACCCGCAAGAAAAATATGCCGGGATGGAACACCGCCATACTTGCATTTACAGTGCTGGTAATTGGCTATTGCTCATTCCTGCTGCTGGTGGTGCGCGCCAACGCCCCTACCCCTTTGAACGAAGACAACCCAAGCGATCCTGTTAGTTTGCACGATTACCTGGGCCGTAAACAATATGGCGACTGGCCTGTATTATACGGTGCATATTATACCGCCCCCCTTGATAAAGACCAACCGTACAAAGACGGTGACCCCGTTTATGAAAAGAACGAAACCACCAAGAAGTATGCCCTGATAAACGATATGAAAGGGCAGCTTCCTAACTATGCATCGCAATTTTGTACACTTTTCCCGCGTATGTGGGATGCAGGCGAAAGTCACCCGCAAGGATATAAGCGCTGGGGCGGAACCGATGGCTATGAAAAAATAGCGTACACCAACGCCGAAGGCCAGAAGGAAATGATAATGAAGCCAAGCTGGTTTGGCAACAACATGGCCTATTTTTTCAAATACCAGGTACTGCACATGTATTTCCGTTACCTGATGTGGAACTTCTGCGGCAGGCAGAATGATATACAAGGTGTTGATCCGGCCGATAACCTGCACGGCAACTGGATAACCGGCATATCATTCATCGACAACCTGCGCAACCCGCAGGAAAATATGCCCGATGAACTGGCCAAGAACAAAGCAAGGAACGTTATGTATGGCATACCACTCATACTGGGGTTAATTGGTTTCTTCTACCAATTCAAAAAAGATAAGCGCGATGGCATAGTAGTGCTTACACTCTTCTTCTTTACCGGGCTTGCTGTAATGCTATATCTTAACCAAAAGCCATACGAACCGCGTGAACGTGATTATTCCGATGTAGGCTCGTTCTGGACCTTTAGTATATGGATAGGCCTTGGCGTATTGGCTGTAATGAACTTTTTAATGAAGCGCATGAAACAGCTTAGCGAAAAGAGCAGCGCTATTATTGCAACCACGCTATGCCTTGTAGTGCCTATTTTAATGTGCAATGCTGAATGGGACGACCACGACCGTTCTACACGCACTACCACCCGAGATTTGGCTATCGACTATCTTGAATCGTGTGCGCCCAATGCAATACTGTTTACCAATGGCGATAACGATACGTTCCCGCTTTGGTATGCACAGGAAGTGGAAGGCATACGTACCGACGTGCGCGTATGTAACCTTGAACTGCTGGGCATGGCATGGTATGTCGACCAGATGAACCGCAAGACCTACGAAAGCGACCGCATGCCATTTTCACTCAACCACGAACAATATAAAGAAGGAACACGCGAGTACAACTTCTTTTACGACCGTGGCCTGAAAGGCTTTTACGAGCTGAAAGAAATTATGGACTTTGTAAAAAGCGACGATCCTAATAACATGTTGCAGTTGCAAGGCGGCAAAATGGCCAACTTCTTCCCTACCCGCAACTTTAAAGTGAGCGTGAACAAGGACGAAATTATTAAGAATGGCATGATACCAAAAAGCCAGGAGGACAGTATACTGCCTGCTATTACATGGACCATGAAAGGCAACGCGGTAATGCGCAGCACCCTAATGGTGCTCGACGCTATTGCGAACAACAACTGGAAGCGCCCTATTTACTTTGCCGTTACCACAGGCTCAGAAGCGTATATGAACCTTGAACCATACTTCCAGCTGGAAGGTATGGCATACCGCCTTACACCCGTGCGCACCACACCTGAAAACTCGATTGACGGACAGCGTGTGAACACAGGCATTATGTACAACAACGTAATGAAAAAGTTTAAGTGGGGTAACATGAACACAGGCGAATACCTTGACGAAAACGTACGCCGTATGGCCATGGACCTTCGCATACAGGTAGCCACACTGGCCGAGGCCCTTATTAAAGAAGGCAAGAAAGACTCAGCCGTGCAGGTGCTTGATATGTGCCAGAGCCAGATAAGCAGGGCAAGCTGCCCTTACGATGGCCCAAGCGTTATGATTGCCCAGGCATATTACGACGCCCATTCATTTGATAAAGCTAACGCGCTGGCTAAGGAGATCTTCGACATATTTGAAAAGAACCTGTACTACTACCACACCTTAGACCAGGAGAACCAAAACTTTTATGGTCAGCAAATACAGCAGGCTGAAATTATATTGGAAAGGCTGGCATTCTTCTCGCAGACCAACAACCAGGCTGCAGTTGCCAAAGACTTCCAAACCCGCATTGAGAAACTCACCAAAATGGGTATTATAAAACAGCAATAAAACAGTGAATAGTGTATAGTGAATAGTTAATGACAAATAGTGAAAACCTTGCATTGCTGCAAGGTTTTTTCTTTTGTGTTAATGTACTCTTCACTTTTCGCTCTTCACTATTAACTTAAACAGTCTTATGCGCCCCATCGCAAAAAGGCTTTTTAGCCGAGTATTTGCAGCCGCAGAGCTTTACCGTTTTGGTTTCGGTTATTTCAAACTCAACCGGGGTAAACGATGTTGTTTTATGTGAGCCATCGCAAAAGGGTTGGTTTTGGCTTAAGCCGCAAGCGCACCACCAGTATGTACCGGGTTGAAGTTCTACCGGGTAGTTGGCTTTTTGGGCAATATTGGGCTTATCCATAAATTCAATAATTAGTTAAATGAGGTGCGAAGATACCTTTATATAAGCATGATTTACTCTCATAAGAAAGGCCTCAACTAAAACTGAGGTCTTTTTCTTTTGTGATTTTTATCTTTAGTTTTGCTTTATAGGACAATAAAGATTACCAAGACCGATTAAAATTGTCACTGTAGTCATAAAAGTCCTAAAAGAATAACAGCTACAAAATGCCACAAGAAAACAACGAAGGCTTTATACCACCACACGGCGGCTACCGTAAGTTACTTACCTACCAAAAGGCAGAAATAATTTACGATGGCACAGTGTATTTTACCAAGCGCTTCTTTAAGAAGTACGACCGCACCGTTGATCAAATGGTGCAGGCGGCACGTTCAGGCAAACAGAATATAGCTGAAGCAAGTATGGTATCGGGCACATCGAAGGAAATGGAAATAAAACTTACCAATGTGGCGCGTGCCAGCCTTGAGGAGTTGCTGATAGACTATGAAGATTTTTTAAGAACCAATAAACTGAAACAATGGAATAAAGATGACAAGCTTGCAGTGCGCTTCAGGGAATTGAATAAAAACAAGGATGCCACTTACGATACGTTTAAGAAAGCGATAGAAAACCCTGAACCTGAAATATGCGCCAATGCAATGATTGGCCTTATACATATTGCATCGTACCTATTGAGCAAGCAAATAAAAGCCCTAGAGCAAGCCTTTATTAACGAAGGCGGCCTGCGCGAACGAATGACCAAAGCAAGGATAGATAAGAGGAATAAAAAGTAACTGTACTTAAATCTCGTCCTTATAGTCCTACAAGTCCCATTAAACCCACTTTACCGCAATCGCGATAAAACTAAACTGCTACTTAGGACAGGTGTGACTTTAGGGACCCACATCAGGTCTCTCTGAATTACGATAAAACACAAACAAAAATTCCGACGATTCTTAATGTTGTGACTTCATCCGGATTTAATACTATTTCATAATAACCAGGAACTGTAGATTGTGGCTTCAGGATAATGGATTTATGTAACCAATTTTCATTATTTATTTCCTTAATACTGTGATATAGTTTTATAGTATAACCAGCACCAAAGCCAGAATCCTTTATTTTTTGATGCTCAACTAAAACAACTTTACCTTCTCTTGACCCACCTGAATCCTTTTTAAAAAGACACCAGGAACCATTTGGAATTATCTTGTTCATTGATTCACCTCTAATCTGACAAACGAAATACTCTTTGGATGGCTTGTAGGGAGCAGGCAATTCAATCCATTCAAAATCAGAGGTGCTTTGCAATTCACTGAATGTACCTGCCGCAACTTTAATATCATATAATGGAACGCTATTTATAAAAGGCTTAACTTCAATAGATGGCAATATCCTGAAAGGTCTATCCTTTTCAACCACGATATCTTTAACTGCCCTGGAGGCTGCCACAGCTTCTAAACTAGGAATATGTTCCTTTAAATAATTTCTTAAGTTTTTATCACAGGCATAGAGATATGTACCTTTAATTCCACGGTACATCAAAGTCTTATAAATATTGATTATATACTCCTTTAAATCATCAACATTAGTTATTCCAGCTTTGCCGTTGCGATCGAAGTAGTTCTTAGGTTCTATCTCTATCTTTCTCCGAATTGGATCATAACTAATTTCTCTACCGAAAACAACTCCAACATAATTCAAATCATAACCTTGCGTTGTATGAATACACCCTATTTCGTTAAAGGAATTTTCTGAGTTGATCCAGTCATTAGGTGTTCGGTTCCAGTAAAACTTCTCACCTTCAATTTCAATATCGTATTTCTCTTTAGACAAATTCTCTCCTTTTGAAACCCAAGGCCAGGCATATCCAGCCACCAACCTGCATAATTTAAATTCGTCTTCACGTTTATTTAATTCTAAGTGCATATCCTTAAATGATTCGAATACCCTCAACTCGTAGTTCAATGGTTTATATTCCGAGTCAATTTCTTCAAGGTTACTGTTGAGTAGATTATCTACGAATGTTATATAATCGGAACCTGCGTTAACGCGCATTTGCGATTTCAATTCCAACTTGATAGTTGAAGGTTTATCCAATAAATCTTGAAACCTTTCATGCAATATATCTGATGGCTTAACAGATTGCGCCGAATCATAAAAGAAAATTTGATGTGAACTGTTTGCTAAAATCCAATCTAACTCCGTACCTTCATTACCTAAGCCAAGTTTTTTGTTATTCTCTGTAAACACCCCCATCCAAGATATATTCTTTCTTTGCCGCAGGCGATGTGCTTCATCAACAATTAAGATATCATATCTTTTCTTGAATGTGTCAGTTGGGCTTATAACCATCGAACTATTTAGGCCAGGGATTTTGTCGAACACATTTTTCAGTGTTTCTCTAAGCGATGACATAGCAATAACAAGGCCTATAGCAGGCTTGGAATATTTTTTTCGAAACTCAGCCACTAATTCAACTTCTTTGTAAGCATCGTTCCCTATTTCTTCAATATTTAATTCTTCGTATCTTGAGCTAAGTAATTTAATTAAGTAAGTTGCTAAAATCGTTTTTCCTGTTCCTGCACTTCCTCTAACAAAAATATGGGCGGAATCTTTTTTTATTAAGCCTTCCATGATTTCCAGTATTGAACTATACTGGTCCTGATTCAATGATTTATAAGGAGAGTACTTAAAGAAATCGGAGTTTTGTATTTCCTTTAATGACTTACTTACAACTTTTTTAGTTAATAGTTTATGCCACACTTCTTCAAATAAGCGAGAGTATATGTCACGTTGATAATAATTATGATAGGATAGCCCATTATTACCATTTTGCAGAGAATATGTGCCTTCCGGTGAAAGGTATTGAATTAATTGAGATTCAATATCAAGGGTTGCTGACTTGTTAAATTTATCACTACCTATTATTGTGATCTTATTTAAAACTTGCCTTTCCTTATTGTTTATATGGTTGCTTATGCGATTAAAAGCATTTGTTGATTCTCCAACATATGCAACATTCCTTTGTTTATTTTGTATAAAATACACTATAGGCCATTGGTTCTTCACCCATGTATTTTGTGATATATGGTTCTCCAACCCTGCTTTGTTAAAATCGTATTCTTCAGAGATATCAATCTCTACATCAAATACTGGCTTCATAATTCATTATATTTTTTTGCTGTTCCCTTGGCTTTGCTTACGGGATATTTTTTTGCATTAAGCTTAATCTTATCCAACACTATCTTCTTAACATCAAGCTTATGTTTAGTAGCCAATAAAATAGCAAATGAAATGACATCCGCCAGTTCTTCTTTTAGTTTCTCTTTATCTGCCTCCTCATTTCCTTTCCACAAAAACAATTCCAATAACTCACCCGCTTCAATTGATAACGCGAGAGCCAAATCTTTAGAATTATGAAACTGCTTCCAATTACGCTCATCTCTGAATTCAATTAGCTTTTTAGTTATCTCGTCTAAATCAGTCATCTTTTAATAGTGTTTTAAAGATTAAATATAAGATTACAATTAAAACCAATTTAAGCCTGTTCAAAACCTCTTCTCTTTTCCATACTGCACCGCGGTGGGTGGGTGTAGTTTTGTCCCGAGTGCTCGGGACTATGAGTGTTCTTTGAAATGAGTAGTGAGTAATGAACTGAAAATGGGTGTTTACAGGGTTTACATATTTTAACTCTTAAAGAAATGCCTCAACCTGAAAACCAACTTTTTAGCTACTTGCACCCCATAAAAAGTGTAAACACCCTTTGGGCTTTCCAAAAAAGTGCAATTATGGGCAACATTTGCAGGTTTTGTGCAAAATCCCTCCCCCGTCTTTCAGCCACCCCCTCCAAAGGGGGACAAGTGACGCCCTCCCTCCCGATAGCTATCAGGATGTGGGGAGCCGGAGGGGATACCTAACGACTAACACCTATGGACTATAGACTATTTAATAAACCGTTTTAGCCCTTATGCCTTCTATGAGTTGGGTATAAAGTGCCAGATTAATGAACTTTAATGTTTGATAATATCGATAGTTTTTGTATATATTTGGTGCCATCAAAATAATCCCCGCATGAAAAAATTTACATCTACAGTAAAGCGAACCCGTTCTGCTTTACTGCTCTTCTTCTCTGTTATTGCACTAACAGGTAACGCTCAAACATGGGCCAACGAAGCCGGCCGCTTTTACAAAAACTGTACCGGCTGCCACAATACCTATGGCCAATACCCATGGCTAAACTGGAGCCAAACCGCTCCGTATGCATCGTTGATACGTGCGTACTTGTTGCAAAACAAAATGCCTCCGTGGAGCCCCGATACTACGTACACCCGCTTTATGTTCGAAAGGCACATATCGCAAGCCGATAAAGATTCAATAGTACAATGGGTGGTTAACGGCGCGCAAATGGGCGATACTACCAAGGCCCCTGTTGCACCAACCTATGTCCGTTACAAACTATATGGCACCCCCGACCTGGAACTGAAGATTCCTACCTTCACCAGCAACGCGGTATCGTCTGATAGCTATTGCTGCTTCTCACTTCCTTCGGGCCTTTCGCAAGATATGTACCTGAGGGCGTATGAAATTGTAGTAGGTAATCCTAAAATTGTGCACCACGTTATTGTGAACGTAGATACTACCGGCACCGTTACCAGCGATCTTTCCGGCGGCTGCTTTACCGCATCGGGCCAATACAGCGTGGGTGGTTATGCACCGGGCGCTGAGCCTACAGTGTTCCCAAGCATGGCTCCGCTGAAAGCAGGCGTACGTATTAAGAAGGGTTCTAACATCATTCTGCAAATACACTACCCTCTTGGTACTTCAGGGCAAATTGACAGCACCAAAATACGTCTCTACTTCTACCCTGTTGGTACAACCGGCATACGTCCTGTTATTGTAAAAACTCCACTTCAAAACTGGAGCATGGTGATGCCTGCAAACCAGGTAACCACCTATACAGCAACTAAATCAATCGGCGCAAGCGATATATCAGTACTGGCTTGCTTCCCGCACTCGCATAAACTCGATACCAGTATTATAGACTACGCTTACAAAGGCATTGACACCATTAAGCTTGTACGTATCAATCATTGGGATTTTAATTTCCAGGGGTACTATACCTACCACCGCCTTGTTCATGTTCCTGCAGGTTATGCATGGTATGGAAAACATGTGTATGATAATACTACCAATAACCCTAATAACCCGAACAACCCGCCGCAAACGGTTACAGCCGGTACCAACACTACCGATGAAATGTTGTTCGATTCGTTCATGTACCTCACTTACCAAACCGGCGACGAGAACATAAACCTCGACTCTATCATTGGCAACGATCCGCTTGTAACAGGCATTCAACCTATATACCAGCAGAACTCAATTGCTTCAAAGCAGTTGAATGTGTATCCGAACCCAAGCACGGGCATGTTTACAGTGAATAGTGATCAGTTAAAAGTGAATAGTGTTGTTGAAGTGTACAACCTGTTAGGCGAAAGGATTCAATCATTCACAGTTCAAAACTCAAAATTCACAATTGATTTGAGTGGACAGCCTGCGGGCATCTACATTATACAGGCTAACAACCTGCATGCACGCATAGTAAAGCAGTAATTAGTATTGGCGTAATAAATGAAAAAGCCTGGCGTAATCGTCAGGCTTTTCTTATTGCATCCTTATCCTTTTGACCAGATATGGTAGCAGTATCTGCCTGAACCCCTTTCTCATATCGGCTTCTACAAAGTCGATGTGGTATTGGCGGCAGCGCAGCATAAGCTCTTTACGGTACGCATTCATTGAATTAACGTAAGTGTCGCGCACTTCGCTGGGGTGCACCTTCACCTCTTCCCCGCTTTCCATGTCTATAAAGCGGTACGGGCGGTTATCGAACTTGAACTCCTCCTCGGTTTCCTTATCAGTAACATGGAAGAGAATCACCTCATGCTTGTTGTGGCGCAAGTGCTGCAAGGCTGAGAATATCTCATTCTCGCGCCCCGCCTGCGAATCGAACATATCGCTGAATACAGCCACCAGTGAACGTTTGTGGATGCTCTCGGCAATGTTGTGAAGAGCCTCTACGGTGAATGTCTTCTTCTGTTGTTCAGGTTTATAAGGGTGGTATATCTTCTCCAGCTCAGCAAACAGCATCTTCTGGTGCATGGGCGTTGACTTGGCAGGAGTGTGGGTTTCTACCTTCTCTGAGAATATAGAAAGCCCTATAGCGTCTCTTTGCTTCTTTAACAACTGTATAAGCACAGCAGCACATTGCACGGCAAAGCCCGCTTTGTTCAAGCCTTTTTCAGGGAAGTACATGGAAGAAGAGTCATCTATAACTATCTGGCAACGCAGGTTGGTTTCCTCCTCGTACTTCTTAACGAATAGCTTCTCCGTACGGCCAAACAGCTTCCAGTCAATATGGCGGGTTGATTCACCTGTATTGTAAATGCGGTGCTCAGCAAACTCAACTGAAAAGCCGTGAAATGGGCTTTTGTGAAGCCCCGTAATAAAGCCTTCTACCACTTGCCTTGCAAGCAGTTCAAGCTGGCTAAATTCCCTTAGCTCTTCCGGTTTAATTTCAGCAGCCAAGGTTCCTTACTATTTAATGTGGATGATTACAACTGGCCTTTCAGCTTGCCTTCCAATACGGCTTTAGGCACTGCGCCTACTTGCTTGTCAACAATCTTACCGCCTTTAAAGAAAAGTATAGTAGGAATGTTACGTATGCCAAATTCAGCCGATACGTTAGGGTTGTTATCAACGTTTACCTTGCCAACAACAGCTTTGCCGTCGTATTCTTTAGCCAGTTCTTCAACAAAAGGGCCTACCATACGGCATGGGCCGCACCATTCTGCCCAAAAGTCGAGCATTACCGGTTTATCTGATTTCAGGACTAAATCCTGGAAGTTTGTGTCTGTTATTTCAATAGCCATAATTTCTATGTTTTGAGACTACAAAGATACGACTTTTAAAGGCCTTCCCATTGATAAATGTTAAGCCATAGGCTGAATTATTAACATCTTTTAAGACTATAGGGCTAGTGGAATTTAAACTATGCCCCGTAGCTACAACGGCTTATTGACATTAGCTTTCAGGATAAACAAGTTTATTCCGTTTAAAGGTTTATTTTTGCACATCTTTTCAATACACCAATGCCAAAACTATCCATAGTTGTTCCGGCTTATAACGAAGCCGCCACTGTACATAATATACTTGATAAAGTTGTTGATGTAAACATTAACTATGATATCACCAAAGAGGTGATTATTGTAAACGATGGCTCGAAAGACAACACACAGCAAGCTATTGATGCATACGTGGAAAAGCACAAACAGCGCACCGATGCCAATGCTTTAAATACCGTTATGGTGGTTCATCATAAACAGGTGAATGAAGGCAAAGGCGCTGCCATTCACACAGGCATTAAAATGGCAACCGGCGATTTTGTTATTGTGCAGGACGCTGACCTGGAATACGACCCGCGCGAATTCAACATATTACTTAAACCTATAATGGAAGGCTTTGCCGATGTGGTGTACGGTTCACGTTTTATGGGCGGTAATCCCCACCGTATACTGTTCTTCTGGCATTCTATAGGGAATAAGATACTCACCTTTGCTTCAAATATGTTTACCAACCTTAACCTTAGCGACATGGAAACATGTTACAAGTTGTTTAAGGCTGACGTGGTAAAGAAACTTGACCTGAAAGAAAAGCGCTTTGGATTTGAACCTGAAGTAACTGCTAAAGTTGCACGGGTAAAAGGTGTGCGCATTTATGAAGTAGGTATTTCATACTATGGCCGCACATACGAAGAAGGCAAGAAAATAAACTGGAAAGACGGCTTCCGCGCCATTTGGTGTATTATAAAATACAACCTGTTCGCTTAGTTTTTGTGGAATAGAATTACGGTACGCTCCTTGCCTCCGGCATCGTAGCGGGAGAATGATGTATCGCGTATGGCTGCATTATCTTTAGTCACATCTTCCAGCTTAATTCCACCTTCAACCACTGCAAACCAGTCATCCCAAATCAGATAGCTGCCGGTCGGCATTTTACCATCACCCTCTAAATGATAACGGCGCTTGTCGCTAAAAGGGTCAACACCCAGGGCTGCTGCCACATAAGGCGCATCGTAAATAAGCACTTTGGTTTTATAATCGGGGTAATGGCGTTGTATGTAGTGGGCCATTTCATCTTCTATATCCTGGTCTGCCTCTAACTTAATACTAAAACCCGGCTCCCCTTCTCCCATAGTAGCAAGTATCTTATACATTTTAATTCCGTTCACCATTACAATAAGTGCAACCAACGCAATAGTTATTGTTTTCTGAACCTTCTCATCTTTTATAAAGCCCGTTATTGCATTTAACCCGTACAGGCACAAAATTGCCATCAGCGGCGCCATTGCCACTATTATACGTGTCATACCAAACGAAGCAAAGAGGCCATACTTCCATGCTATTACGTGGAAGAAAAAATATGCAAGGAAAAGGCTCATGATAAGCACCAGTTGCCATGGCAATGGCTGCTTTTTAGCCACCTTCGCAACGAAGGTAATTATAACCGCCAGCACACCAATACCCAAAAAGAACTGAGACGCGCTGCCGATAACCAAATGCAGGCTATTGAAATAGGCTGCAAAATCGCCATGGCCATAGCGGCTCTTTAATGAATAAGGATTAGCCGCGTAAAACCACAGCAGGCTGTGAAACTTAAAGCAGCCTATAACTGCATACAGCGCCTGCCCTATTGCTAACCATACGATTGATACATACTTCTTTTGTGTAATAAGGTAAGCAGCTATTATTATCAGCATGAACATACCTTCGGAACGAACAAAAGGCAGGAATGACAATACCACAAGTCCTGCAACATTCTTATTATGAAACAACAAACACAATCCGCATATAAGTACCGTACCAAATAATGGCTCAGTAAGACCAGACAAGGCCAGTGCAAAATTCATAGGCGCCAATACCAGTAATACAGTTACCAACCAGCTATTGCGGAGTTCCAGTTTTTTGGCGGTTAGGTATGTGGCTATCATGGCCACAATGAAGTTGAGTATGTTGAAGAATTTAACCCCGGTAAAACTGCCTTGAACAAAAGGTTGCGTAAGTAATACGTACAATGGCTTTGCCCATGCATCGAAGAAATTCTCAGGGTGAGCCATGGCCCACTTTGAAAACAAATAGTGGTTTACACTATCGCCGCTGTCTGCTGTACCATTCCAAACAATTGCCAGTAATGACAGCACAATAGCTACAGTAAAAATAAAAAGACGTACGAATTTCCTTTCGGTCATGGTGAGCGAAGATAAAGAAAAGTCTATAGTGGTTATAAAAACAAGAAAGGTGCTAAGCTTATTTCTGCGCCATTAATAATATTGGTACTCTCTTTCCGAATATTCATTGGGCGTTCCAAGATAATTAACTATCCGCTTTGTCCAGTTTCCATATCTATCGTATTCATACTTTGTTTCAGTTTTTGAATACAGCACACCTGGCTCAAAATACCTGCAATGTTCTGTTACATTATTGCATGAATCGTATATATAGGTATCCTCGCTGGAAAAATGCCCTTTTGCAGAGTCAATTTCTTTTATCAGAAGTTCCTTTTCATTATATGTAAAATCGCCCGTGAATACGGGAGAGCCATCTGCATAATTCTCAATCTCTCTTATTTTATTTCCTTTTTCATCGTAAACATAGTAGTCCGTGTGGCGCAAATCGGCGGAATCGTAATCACCATGTTCTATCTCCCTTCCTTTACCATCATATTTATATGTATCTCTATAATGGCTTCTGTCATCAAAACTATCCCGTCTCTCAATTATGTTATTCATGTTGTCATATAACCACAGGGTGCGAAAATTAAAACTCCCATCTTCATGATACCATATACCTTCTGTTTCTCTCCCTTTAGCATCATAGCTGTTCTTGTTCCTAATTATAAATTTATCTCCCGTTTCAGATACCCTCCTCTCAATAAAACCACCTCCCTTATTGTTTGTATATATCCCTTTATATGGCTTTTTTATACCCGGTTTATATTCATATTTTTCAATCAAATTATTCTCAGTATCGTACTTATATATTGATGCACTATCATACGGGTATTCATATTTATTCTGTATCTCTTTAATTTTATATCCGCTTTCGTTAAACATAATAAACACAGCACTGTCTTCATAGCCGCGTTTCTTTGTAGTGCCTTCAACCTTACCATCTACTATGCTATAATTATAATCCACTTCGTGCATTGATTTCACTTTGCCTTTTAACTTCAATTTACTCCAATCGTTTTCCTTATCATTGGCCGTTTTTTCTGACCATGCAACAAGAAGGATTGAGAACGCAAGAAAAAAGTAGAACAATGGAAAACGAGACAGAATGTTCCTCATGAAGTTCAAGTGGTAATCTTAAAGCCTCCATATTGGGGAGGTCCCGATAATTATCGGGAGGAGGGGCCGCTTATTTCCTTATCCTATAGCAAAACCCGAATTCAAGGGCTGAGCCGCAGATTTTGGTGGTAATGCCGTTACCGACAGTATTGTTGTTAATGCCGTTGGTGCTATTGGTCATGCTGAACATGCTGGCCATTACCAAAAAGCCAAAGTGGTTACCTATATAAAACCTGCCGTGCAGGCCAAGTCGCTCTATTCCACCTTTCGATGTGTATTTATATGATTGGTCTCCGCTGCCACCGCTAAAGAATACGGAAGAACCGCCTAATGAAAGCACAGCCGCAAAATCCATGTGCGGGGTAACAATGAAATGGTAGCTGCCATCAATTGTAAATTCGCTGGTAGTTGCCTTTACCTGGTCAGTTGGCAAGCCAAAGCCATAATATTTTTGAGCGTTTACATAATAAAAATCAGTACCGCTACTCAACCCAATACCGAAATGCTTGCTTATGCCATATTCCAATGCAATAGGGTCTCTGGTGCCACCTTCGTGGCCATAACCAATAGGGTTGGTATGTTCGCCATTGCTATAAGTACTATAGGTACCACCCGTTGAACCTTCGCTCAGGTTGATGATAAATACGCCTTTATGGTAAGCCTGCGAATAGGCAGGATTTATTGCTGTAAACAACAGAACTAAAGAAGCAATAAGTGAAAAAGTAATCTTATTATTCTTCATGGTAGTGAGATTTGAAATGCAATATAGGAAAAATAAAGTGAAGAAACAATGAAGGGAGGAGTTAATAGTTAATAATGAAGAGTTAGTACTTTATTTTTAAAGGCGCGCCATACTGAGCTTGTCGAAGTAAAGCGCTTAATAGTGCATGGTCTTCGACAGGCTCAGACTGACATATTACTTCTTACAGCTATCTCAAGCAAAAAATCACCTTATATTTGTAAGAACTACAGGCTATGAAACACAATAAACTACTTATACTCGCTATTCTTTTTATGACCGTACGTGCCAATGCACAATATAGTGGCGGCGTTGGCTACCCTACAGCGTATGGTGCGTTCAGTATTGGTGTATCGTTACCTATGGGCGCTTTTGGATCTGCCAGCCCTAAAGACTGGACAGGCTATGCCAATACAGGTATGGCTTACCAAATATCTGTAGGCATACCGTTTTCAAAATCGAACTTTGGTATTGCCGTATTGGGCGGTTTTGATAAAAATAGTTACGATGCCGGTTCGTACGGCTCTACATTATCTAAAAACGATACCAGCAACACCTATTCAACAGTAACGGCTATAAGCTATTCGCAATACTATTTGATGGGCGGCATTTTTGCATCATCGAATACGCACAATGGTTTTTCGGTTGATGGCAGGCTGGTGGGCGGCTTTATATATATAAACTATCCATCCCCTTATTGGACGACTTCACTTAATAGCAACCCAACCATTCAAGAATCATGGTACCAGAATACCACACCTACCACAACCTTTGCAATTGACTTAGGCGTTGGGATGCGTTATTATTTTGAAAGTGGATTTACTGTGCTTGCCAGTTTCGACTTTTTACACACCAATGCCAACATTACTACGCAACAATTGATAGATTCCGGA
>Ga0206938_1090_pt1 | contig 24016 bp, 22 predicted proteins | sample Alteio_BWOrgHeat_12_FD_152918 | JGI IMG/M metagenome (GOLD analysis project Ga0206938, IMG submission 152918) | Enriched cells from forest soil in Barre Woods Harvard Forest LTER site, Petersham, Massachusetts, United States -... | ecosystem: Environmental > Terrestrial > Soil > Temperate forest >... | reverse complement strand
CTGGATATCGGGTTTGTGCAGGGGAACGGCCACTTCCAGTGATTCGGGACCTTCCTCCCCGATTTCAAAACCGAGGGAACGCAGGATATTTTTAACGCTGGAAACCGGATAGACTTTCCCGCTGAGTTTTTTCAGATAAGCATATTTCAGCAAAACCTGTGTTTTAGCAATGGGCCGGGGAACCTGGTCGATGAGTGGGGAACTGACCTTGCCTTTCCCATATTCCCGAATCAAACTGGCGGCTCTTTCAAGGGCCCGTACCGTACCCGAGACATCCATCCCTTTTTCAAAATGCATGGCCGCATCGGTACGCAGTCCATGGCGAAAAGAGGTTTTGCGGATGGTCACAGGATTAAACCAGGCAGATTCCAAAAAAAGATCCGTGCTCGTGGATTGGACGCCCGAATCCAGGCCGCCAAAGACGCCGGCGATGCACAGGGGTCTTTCCTTGTCGGATATCATCAGATCAGAAGCATCCAGTTTTCTTTCCTTTTCATCCAAGGTGACAAAAGGCGTACCCGTAGGCAGGTTTCCTACAATGAGGGTATTGCCATTGATTTTTTTTGCGTCATAGGCATGCAGGGGTTGACCGGTTTCCTGCAATACGAAATTGGTAATATCCACCACATTGTTGATCGGCCGGATTCCGACGGACTTGAGTCTTTCCTGGATCCAGGTGGGAGATTCCTGAATCTGGATGGCGGTCATGGTCAGTCCGGAATACCGGGCGCAATCCTTGGGATTTTTAATTTCTACGGTTATTTCGGGACCCCGGTTGTCGGATTCCAGGGGCAGGATTTCCGGCCATTTTATTCGGTATTCTTTTTTGTCCTGATGCGAAAGAAAAGCACAGATATCGCGGGCCACTCCCATATGACTCATTGCATCCATGTGATTGGGCGTGAGTCCGATTTCAAAAATATGATCCCGATAGGGTTTGAAGTATTCGCTCAGTGCCAGCCCCGCTTTGAGTGTCTGGGGCAATACCAGGATGCCTTCATGGCTTTTTCCCAGACCGATTTCATCTTCGGCACAAATCATTCCGTGGCTTTCCACGCCCCTAATTTTTGCAGCTTTGATCGCCAAAGGGCGACTTGGATCGGGATAAATCGTGGATCCCACCCGGGCGACCGGCACTTTCTGACCCGGTGCTACGTTGGAGGCACCGCAAACAATTTGAAGCGTTTCTCCACTGCCCACATCCACTTGGGTTATTTTTAATTTATCGGCATTGGGATGTGATTCAACGCTCAGGACCTCGCCCACGACGAGGCCTTCCAGCCCACCGGGAACGGAAACATAGGTTTCCAGGGTCTCTACTTCCAATCCAACGGAAGTGAGTATGCGCGAAACCTGGTCGGGTCCCGGCTTTTGTAAAAGATTATCGGGTAAATAGTCGCACAGCCAGTTGTAACTGATGGTCATGGGAGTAGAAGGCTTTAAAGACAAAGATACTTTTTTAGACGATCGGGGTTTCCCCTTCGCTGTCCCAGCTAAAAGAAGTACTATAATTAAATGTTAATCGTTAATTAATCACGATACTTTAGCATGGTATTGTATTCTAACAGGTGAGAAATAATCAATGAAAAATCAACACATGAAAAACTTTTACTTGGTAACCGCCCTTAGTTTACTCATCGCTTCCTGCGGACCCACCACGGTGGTGGAGACCAGGACCTATCAACCGGCACCACCTCCGGTGGAAGATGTTTCCTATCAGTCTTTTTACGATCAACTATCGCCTTATGGCAACTGGATAAATTATCCCGGATATGGATATGTGTGGATGCCCAATGCAGGACCGGATTTCCAACCCTATTCGACCAACGGAAACTGGATTTATACGGATGCCGGCTGGACCTGGTCTTCCAACTACAGCTGGGGATGGGCACCCTTCCATTATGGCCGCTGGTTTTACGAAAACGGTTATGGCTGGATGTGGGTACCAGGAAATGAGTGGGCACCGGCCTGGGTAAGCTGGCGCGGAGGTGGAGACTACTACGGATGGGCACCGATGGGTCCCCGGATAACAGCCGAAATGGCGATGAGTAATTACAACCCTCCTGCCAATTATTGGAATTTTGTACCCCGTCAGTACATGGGTAATTCCAACTGGCACAACTATTATGTCGGGGGAGAAAAAAATGTAACGATCATCAACAATACCACGATCATCAACAACTATTCGGGCAGCGACAGAACCCGCTATGCTTATGCCCCTGGACCAAACCCGGAAGAAGTAAGTCGCTACAGCGGAACCCCTGTGAGACCAGTACAAATCCGGCAGGCCAATACCCCGGGAGAAAGAGTGTTGGGTACACAGTACGTGATTTATCAGCCCCATGTAACCAGCCCGGCCACGGCTACCAGAGCCGATGTCCCCGGCAGACCCGCACCGGCGACACCGGCACCGGCCCGCTATGAGTCCTTTAACAACGTGCGTCCTTCGGCGCAGTATCCAACCTATAATCCGCCATCGGGCGGTTCCACCCAGCCAAACAATGCGGCTGGCGGCAGTTCCCGTCCGGTCCCCAACCGGGGGGAATATACCCAGCCGGTCAATGGTCCGGTGCCCGGCGCAGGCAACCACCCTACACCGGCTGTTACGCAGAATCCGACCTATACACCGACCGGCAATGCGGCTTCCAGACCGGCCTATACCCCTCCTTCGGCGGGGAATCCGCCGCCAGCCAACAACCCAGCCAATGGGTCGGTTAACCACGTCAACAATCCCCGTCCCTCAACCCAGGGACCGGTCAACAATCCGCAGCCAGCCGTTGTCAACAACCATGTAAACAATCATCCGGCTCCAGCCCCTTCCAACCCGGACAAATTGCGTCAGCAGGCATCCTCCCATCCTCAAAACGTGAATCCTCCGGCTGGCAACCCGCACAATCCCAACAACCCGCATCCGGCTCCAAAAACCGATAAACAACCCAAAAAACCACAGCCGGCCGATCAACCCAAACCTAAGGAGACGCCCGGTGGCGGCAATTAAAATCTTTACCTCATAACGCAGAGGGTTATCTCTTCCCGGCAAAGTCCGGGAAGGGATTTTTTTTATGAAATCATAAATGTTTTCTTTTTTACTTAACAAAATATTTAAGGATAAATTTTTGTACACAGGATCTGTGTATTTCATTCCGGGGAAAGCGAAAAACTTTTTTAAATTGTGGAAAGCCCCTCCGGTTTGGTGGATAACCTGGGTGGATCTGTGCACAACGGGGTGCATAGCGTCTTAACAAAATAAAGAAATGAAAACAGATTTTACCCGAATGAATGGGCTTTATATTCGCCCTCCCGATATTTTTGGTAACATTTAGATAATAGTAGCATAACAATTTCAAGCCGATACATGGAGCTCACCAATCTGAACAAGGACCGCAAGCTGAGACGCAAGTCGCCCATCGATATCAGCACCATGATGTACGGCAAAGTTCCACCCCAAGCCCGGGAACTGGAAGAAGCGGTGCTGGGTGCCATTATGCTGGAAAAGACGGCTTTTGACACCGTCGTTGAAATCCTGAAGCCGGAATGTTTTTACGTAGAAAGCCACCAGCGTATCTACCAGGCCATGCAGTCCCTGGCTCAGAAAAGCCAGCCGATTGACATGCTCACGGTGGTCGAAGAACTTCGTTTCCGCGAAGAGCTGGAGATGACGGGCGGCCCCTATTATATCACCCGGCTCACCAATGCGGTGGTATCCTCAGCCAATATCGATGCCCATGCGCGCATCATTCTACAAAAATTTATCCAGCGGGAACTGATCCGGATATCGGGAGAAATTATCAGTGATTCTTATGAAGATTCCACCGACGTTTTCGATTTGCTGGATGATGCTGAATCCAAGTTGTTTGAGATCACCAACAATCACCTCCGGAAAAATTTTGACAGCATGGCGGCCGTGCTGGTCAAAACCATCACCCGTATCGAAGACCTGCGCAATAAAAATGACGACATTTCTGGAGTACCATCGGGTTTCAATACACTGGACCGCATTACCTACGGATGGCAGCCTACGGATCTGATCATTTTAGCTGCCCGTCCTTCCGTAGGTAAAACAGCTTTTGCCCTGAACCTGGCGCGCAATGCGGCCCTGCATCCTACCAAGGCGACACCGATCGCTTTTTTCAGCCTGGAAATGAGCGCCAGCCAGCTTGTGCAACGTATCCTTTCTGCGGAAAGTGAAATTCATCTGGAAAAAATTTCAAGGGGTAAGCTCGAAGAGCATGAAATGAAGCAGCTCTATGCCAAGGGCATTACCCGGCTTACCCAGGCGCCCATTTATATCGACGATTCGGCGGCGCTCAACATTTTCGAACTGCGCGCCAAGTGCCGGAGGCTGAAAAATAAACACAATGTCGGATTGATCATCATCGACTACCTGCAGTTGATGAGTGGGACCGGCGACAACAGAAACGGTAACCGCGAACAGGAAATCAGCAAGATTTCCCGGGACCTGAAAGGACTCGCCAAAGAACTGCAGGTACCCATTATCGCCCTTTCCCAGCTGAGCCGCGAAGTAGAAAAAAGAAAAGAAGGCAACAAGATGCCCCAGCTGAGTGATTTGCGGGAATCGGGTGCCATCGAACAGGATGCCGATATGGTCATGTTCTTATACCGCCCAGAATATTACGACATCACGGCAAACGAATTCGGTGAAAGCAACCGGGGTGAAACCCATGTGCGCATTGCCAAACACCGAAATGGCTCTCTGGAAACCATCAAACTGCGCGCACTGCTTCATATCCAGAAATTTGTTGATGACGAGGGATCCGATTTCAACGGCCTGCCGGCTGGCGGTAACTGGAAACCCGTTCCTCCGGAAGAACAGGGCGGACCCAAACTCTATATCCAAGCAGGCAGTAAAATGAACGACATTCCTTTCAACGATGAGGATCCGTTCTAACAAATTTTTACATAACCTATCCGGATGGCCAGTCCCTATTTTTATTTCGCTCATTTGGCAACGATGGCCGACGAATTTGCGCTCAATGAAAATTCTTCCCGCCATATCGTACAGGTACTGCGTATGCAACCCGATGAAATCCTTCGTTTAACAGACGGAAAAGGACTGTCGGTAAAAGCCACAATTCAAGAGGCGAATAAAAAAAAGTGCCTGGTAAAAATCACCGAAAAAAACCGGCAGGAAAAACCAGCACGCTCTGTTCAGATCGGGATCTCCTTATTAAAAAATACCAGTCGTTTTGAATGGTTCCTGGAAAAAGCAACGGAACTGGGTATCACGGGTATCATACCCCTGAAATGCGCGCGGACCGAAAAACAACAATTCCGCATCGAAAGAATGCAGGGTATATTGGAAAGTGCACTGATCCAGTCTCAGCAGGTATGGATGCCCGTTATAGAAGAGCCGCAGAATTTTACGGCATTGGTGGCTGGGTCGGTGGCAACACAGCGTTTCATTGCCCATTGCGAGGGGGGAACCAAAAGAAAACTGAGCGAGTGGACCGGAGATGCCGCTGCCACCTCCCAGCTCCTGCTCATCGGTCCCGAAGGGGATTTTAGCGAAGAAGAAATCAAGCTCGCCCTGGAAAATCATTTTGTTCCCATCAGTCTCGGGGACACAAGACTTCGGTCGGAAACGGCCGCCCTGGCAGGGGCAGCCCTCCTTAAACTCCTTTAAAAAAAATATATGGCAGAAATTCCTTTTACCACCATCGACTGGAACGGGATTCCCAAAACCACCCAGTCCGGAGAAACCGGATCGGTTGTGGCCCAGACCGTACAGTATCCTGGAATCAGGATAAGGCTGGTAGAATATTCAGCCGGCTACCAGGCCAATCACTGGTGCGAGAAAGGACATATCGTCCATTGCCTGGAAGGCGTCCTGACCAGCGAATTGAAAAACGGGAGCGCTTCGGTTTTGCGGGAAGGAATGACCTACCTGGTAACGGACGGACAAAGTCGACACCGTTCCAAAACAATCCAAAAAGTAAGGCTGCTGATTATTGACGGTGATTTTTTAAAATCCCTTTAAGTATTTTTTTTGCGATCGCGGGCCCCTGATAAATAAATCCTGTCCAGACCTGCACTCCCTTTGCGCCGGCCTGCATCTTTTCAAGTGCATCTTCGGCCGAGGAAATGCCGCCCGATCCGATCAAGAGTAGACCGTGGTTGGTTTTCTCATGGATGTAGCGGATCATATCGGTTGATTTTTGCCGAAGGGGTTTGCCACTGAGGCCGCCAGAACCCGCCTGGTCGAGTTTCTCTGGAGAAGTTTTCAATTCCTCCCGTCCGATGGTTGTATTGCTGACCACCAGTCCCGACAACTGAATTTCCAAGGCCAGTTCGATTACATCATCGAGCTGGGAGCCTGTCAGGTCCGGAGAGATTTTCAGAAACAGCGGTTTTGGTTGGGGATTTTTTTTGTTCAGCGACTGCAGATGGATAAATATTTTTCGTAGGGACTCTTTTTCCTGCAGTTCTCTCAAGCCCGGTGTATTGGGCGAGCTGACATTGACGACAAAATAATCCACCCAGGGAAATAATTTTTCAAAGCAGATACCGTAGTCCTGCCAGGCATTCTCATTGGGCGTGATTTTGTTTTTTCCGATATTGCCACCGATCACTAGTCTTTTTTGAATGGGGGAGGATTTGTTTTTCCATTTTTCCAACCTTCGGGCGATCTGGTCGACGCCGTGGTTGTTAAATCCCATCCGGTTGATGAGAGCCTGGTCCTTTTTTAGGCGGAATAACCGGGGACGGGGATTGCCGGATTGGGGAAGTGGGGTGACGGTTCCGATTTCTACAATGCCGAAGCCCAGGGTCTCGAGCGGTTGAAGAAAGAGCGCATTTTTATCGAACCCGGCAGCCAATCCGAGGGTGTTCTTACAAGGGATGCCCGCCAACGTATTTTCCAGGGAAGGGTCGTTGAGCGAAAAAAGCCGGCGGAGCAGATAGCGGCCTGGACCGAGGGCTGAAATCCCATTTAAAACAGCCATGGAAAAATGATGCACAAATTCAGGAGGGAAGAGAAACAATAAGGAACGCAGCCATTTGTACATCGCCCGGTAAAGATAAAACACTTTAACAGTTGGGATGTCCGGATAGTGAAGGAAGAATTTTACCTTTGAGATGCCCGAATTCAATCGTATGCAGGAAGCCTATATCGTTGCCGGTTACCGCACGGCGGTAACCAAATCAAAAAGAGGTGGTTTTCGTTTTTATCGTCCCGACGATCTGGCCATCACCGTGATCAAAGGATTGCTTGCATCGGTTCCACAGCTGGATCCCAAAGAAGTGGACGATGTAATCGTTGGCAATGCCGTTCCTGAAGCCGAACAGGGCTTGCAGGTTGGGCGCATCATTGCAGCCCGGGCAGTCGGCATTGGTGTTCCGGGTATGACCGTAAACCGTTACTGTGCCAGCGGACTGGAGACTCTTTCCATTGCGACCGCCAAGATCCGTAGCGGCATGGCAGATTGTATCATTGCCGGCGGCACAGAAAGTATGACCATGGTACCTACCTCCGGCTGGAAAGTGGTGCCTGCTTTCTCCATCGCCTCCGACGATCCGGACTACTACCTGAACATGGGTCTGACGGCAGAAGCCGTGGCCAAAGAATACCAGGTAAACCGGGAGGATCAGGACCGGTTCTCTTACCAGAGTCATCAGAAGGCCATAGAAGCCATCGAAAAAGGATATTTTAAACCGGGCATTCTTCCCATCTCGGTAGAAGAAGTTTATCTGGATAAAAACGGAAAGAAACAGCAAAGAGATTTTGTGGTGGATACCGATGAAGGACCGCGCCGGGACACTTCACCCGAAGCACTGGCTAAATTAAAACCTGTCTTCGCGTTGGGTGGTACGGTTACGGCCGGGAATTCCTCCCAGACCAGCGACGGATCGGCCTTCCTGCTGGTGATGGGAGAAAATATGATCCAGCGGCTGGGACTCAAACCCATTGCCCGGCTGGTCAGTTGCGCCAGCGCGGGCGTACATCCGCGCATCATGGGCATGGGGCCGGTGGAAGCCGTACCCAGGGCATTGAAGCAAGCTGGCATGACCCTTTCCCAAATCGATCTGATCGAACTCAATGAAGCATTTGCCAGTCAGGCCTTGGCTGTGATCCGCCAACTGGGATTCAATCCCGATATCGTCAACATCAATGGGGGAGCCATTGCCCTGGGACATCCCTTGGGATGCACGGGAGCCAAACTGACCATACAGATTACCCATGAAATGAAAAGACTGAATAAAAAATACGGCCTGGTCACCGCTTGTGTGGGTGGCGGTCAGGGAATTGCAGGCATTATAGAAAATATCCATTAGCTTGGCTCCTTCGGTGGCCGGCGGGCATGGATGATTTTGATTTTTTGAACGCCGAAAAAAAACTTCGGACAAGGACTTTACGGATTTAGCGCTTATGACAGACTCTTTACTCAAAAAACGTTTCGGGGCGGTATTTTTTCTGCTGTTGTTTACGGTATGCGTGACGCCCAAAAGGTTTTTGCACGATCTGCTGGCCAATCACAAGGATGCGCAGATGGCAGCGCGACTCCCCTTTGAACAAATCGCTGCTTCGGGGTATCATTGCCATGTGGATGAGCTGGTGGTCATGGAACCCTTTCTTCCCGGCGTGGAATCGGCCCATCCACTGATTCTGTCCTTTCAACCCCTGCACTTTTGTGAGCCCCTGCATTTTTTCTCCCCTTCTCACGACCGGCAAACCGATGGTCGAGGCCCTCCTGCTGCATTCTGTTCCTAATCCTCATCCCATTTTTATAGGTCCGCCTATATTCAACAGAAAAAGCAGATTTAATGAAGACTTTTTTTCTATTCTTTTTATTCAGCAGCGGGTTTTATTTTTCCTTCGCCCAACTGAATATCCATGAGATGGGATCCGATCCAAGCGGGTCTCTTTCGGGAAAGGTAACCGACAGTGTTTCTGGATCGCCCCTGGCGGGTGCAACGGTTTATATCTCAGATCTCAAGCTGGGAGCGACCACGGACGAGTCCGGCAATTATCGTTTTGCCAACCTGCCCACAGGCACCTATCTGGTCGAGGCCCACGCCATCGGACATTCTACCCAGACAAAAAATATGACGGTTTCCGATAAAGCGCTGCTGGATTTCAGCCTCGGACTTCAGTATACCGAAGAAAGTCCGGTAGTCATTACCGGAATCTCCAAAGCAACCCAGATCAAACGCAGCCCGGTTCCGATCGTGACCATGAACCACACGGCCATCTTGGGCACCCTCAGTTCCAATATCATCGACGCCATTTCCAAACTGCCCGGAGTTGCCGAACTGACCACGGGCCCCAATGTCTCCAAGCCCTTTATCCGGGGACTGGGTTATAACCGGATTTTGACCCTCTACGATGGGGTCCGCCAGGAAGGACAGCAGTGGGGTGATGAACACGGGATTGAAGTGGATCAGTATGGCGTTGACCACGCCGAAGTGGTCAAAGGTCCGGCGAGCTTAACCTATGGATCCGATGCCCTGGCCGGAGTGGTAAACCTCATTCCGACACCGCCGGCACCGGAAGGAAAAATAAGGGGGGATGTGCTGGCGGAATTTCAGTCCAACAACGGCCTCTTCGGAGGATCTGCTATGTTGGAAGGAACCAAAAATGGTTTTGAATGGATGGGTCGCCTTTCCCATAAAGAGGCGAGCAATTATTCCGATCCGGCAGACGGAAGGGTCTACAATACGGCTTTCAACGAAAGTGATGCGACCCTTTCTGTGGGACTGCACCGGGCATTCGGCTATGCCCACCTGAATATTTCCATGTTCGATGACCTGCAGGAAATTCCGGACGGCAGCCGCGATTCGGCGAGCCGCAGATTTACCAAACAGATTACCGATTCCGATACCTTCCGTCCTATTGTGTCGGAAGCAGAGCTGCACAGTTATGCCATCACACCCCTGCATCAGCACGTGCAGCTTTTTCACGCCTATTCCACCAATAATTTTGCCCTCGGCACGGGAAGGATTACCGTTAACCTCGGTTTTGAACGCAGTGTGAGAAGGGAATTTAGCCATCCCCAACAACCCGATGTACCGGGTCTTTACCTGCAACTGAACTCCTATGTCTATGACCTCAAATATTATTTCCCCTCCTTCAACGGATGGGATATTACGACCGGTCTCAATGGAATGTATCAACAAAATACCGCGACCAACGGCACAGAGTTCATCATTCCATCCTTTCATCAGTTTGACATCGGACCCTTTGCCATGGTGAAAAAAACGTTCGGGAATCTGGATATTGCGGGCGGCCTGCGCTTTGACAGCCGTTCCTTTACCAATCAGCAGATGTATACGGTCTCCGATGGGATCGATTATGATACGCCCGTATATGGTCCCGATACCGTCGGAGCCTACCAGGCATTTCCCTACTACCACAAAGTTTTCCAGGGTTATTCCGGTAGTCTTGGATTAACCTATGTATTTTCTCCCACCTGGTCGGCCAAGGCCAATGTTTCCAGGGGATACCGCGCTCCGAATATTTCAGAAATTTCCGCCAACGGGGTTCACCCCGGTACCGGTATTTATCAGGTCGGCAATCCGGATTTTAATCCCGAATACAATGTGCAGGAAGATATCGGCGTGAATTTTAATTCCAAATTCATGGTGATCAACTTCAGTGTTTTTTATAATTCGGTCACCAACTATATATTCAACGAAAAAATTCTCAATACCGCCGGAGGTGATTCCACCCGCGAGGGCAACGATGTATATCAGTACCGCCAGGGAAGGGCTGCCCTCTACGGCGGTGAACTGAGCGTGGATATTCACCCGATCCAGCCCCTGCATTTTGAAAACAGCATCTCCCTGGTTTATGGAAACCTGCTTTCTTCTCCGGGTAAACCGATCACCGATTCCACCATGTATCTGCCCAATATACCGCCTGTGCACGGCATTTCTGAACTGCAATATGATTTTACCAATAAGCACTTGCACCTGGTCAACGGATTTGCCAAAGTGGCGGCTGCCTTTTCATTCGCGCAAAACAGGGTATATCTGGCTGACAATACGGAGACCCCTACGCCGGGTTATACTTTGATCAATGCCGGCCTCGGTGCCGGTTTCACCAATGGCAAGGACAAACTCTTGTTTAACATCTATCTGTTCTGCAATAATATTTTCGATGTGGTATATCAGGATGCGCTGAGCCGGTTAAAATATTTTGAACCCTATCCCAATAGTCCCGGGCCCTATCACGGGATTTATAATATGGGACGAAATTTCAGTGTAAAGCTGGATTTTCCTTTTTGACGATTAGGAATGGGCGTCGAAGGTGTCGTAGTGACTATTGGCTAGAACTGGCTGACGGCAGCGTCATCTCTTATCTTCTTCGTTAATTTGTCAATCCAATAAATAAGTGATAGCGCAACCAAATTAATATCAATTTCAATTTGCTCTTTTTCATTGTTAATTTTGAAGTCGAAAGTTGAAAAACCCCCATCAAAGCCAAACGCAGTAGTATGTGTCAGATCGAGCCTGATAGACAAATAGAAACCGGCGATAAATTTAAAGGCAATCCCCAATACAGCAAATCCCACCAACTGAAAGAGCTGATTTGCCATTGAAAGTATTAGGGATTTTTTATTTGCATTCAGGCAAAGGATCCCACAATAAATAGAAAAAGCAAAAAAAAATAAAACGAAAACGTATAGCAGGGCAGTCATGCCAGTGAGCAGTGTAGTCTTAAAAATATTGCGAAAGATAAGTAGTGCACCAATCGCGCCTCCAACAATTTGGTAAACACCAAGTTTGATAAGTTCTGATTCTATCTCTTGAGAAATTTTTTTATTCAATGTGTGGTATTAAAATATTTTTCAATTGTGATAAGAGTTATTTCCTGGCCAGACTGCAAAGAATTATTCTTCTTGGAAATATTCAAAATTACTTTACGACCGATAAATTTTTCAACAACTAAGAATAATCCAGGGCTCACTATTTTACAATCATACCGATACCTGATTGCTTTTATCTTGTTATTTTATATGCCCTCGGCGGTTTCTTATTGTTCCGGTTTAAAAAAGCAGGGGCCCTTCCGAAGAGGGACGTTTGCGTCCCAGGTGTTCATATGCTTTGGGCGTCGCTTCGCGGCCGCGCGGTGTGCGCATCAAAAAACCTTCCTGGATTAAAAAAGGTTCGTACACATCTTCGATCGTACCGGACTCTTCGCCAACGGCCGTGGAAATGGTATTGAGGCCAACGGGGCCGCCTTTGAATTTTTCAATGATCGTCATCAGGATCCGGTTGTCCATTTCATCAAGCCCGTGTTCATCCACATGCAGTGCACGCAAGGCATGTTTGGTAATGCCCATGTCAATGGTGCCATCACCGAGGACCTGGGCAAAATCACGAACCCGGCGCAGCAGCCCATTGGCGATGCGCGGCGTTCCGCGACTGCGCCGCGAAATTTCCTGGGCGGCATCGGAAGTGATCTTCGTGTCCAGGATGGAAGCCGACCGCGTAATGATCTTTTGCAGGGTCGAGTGATCATAATATTCAAGCCTGGATTTGATTCCAAACCTCGACAAAAGCGGTGCGGTCAACAGTCCGCTGCGGGTCGTGGCACCGATCAGGGTAAAGGGATTGAGGCTGAGCTGGATGCTGCGGGCGTTGGGACCCGTATCAATCATGATGTCCAACCGGTAATCTTCCATGGCAGAATAGAGATATTCTTCCACCACGGTGCTTAAGCGGTGGATCTCATCAATAAATAAAACATCATGGGGTTCCAAGTTGGTGAGCAGGCCGGCCAAGTCTCCCGGTTTTTCGATCACCGGTCCGGAAGTTTCCCGGATCTGCACGCCGAGTTCATTGGCCACGATGCGGCTGAGCGTCGTTTTCCCCAGGCCGGGTGGACCATGAAAGAGAATATGATCCAGGGCTTCTCCTCGCTGTTTGGCCGCTTGTATAAATATCAGGAGGTTTTCAACAAGCTGTGGTTGACCGGAAAATTCACGGATGGCAGAAGGACGTATGCTGTTTTCAAATTCTTTGTCGGGAGTACCCATCAGATTTTTATCTGCCTGCAGGTTTGGATTGGCCATATAGTAAAAGTAACAATAAAGCGCAACGCTTCGGGCCGAAAGCCTCCGGCTTTTTCTTAAGTTTGATTGACAGAACCGCCATGTCTATCCGGCGGTGAGCCAGCGGTTCTGTTCTTTTCACAATGGCCAATCCATACATATCGTTGATGAAAACAGCTTGGCAGTACGCCCGCCAAGAAAAAAAAAGATACGTAGGGATATACGCGCTCTTTATTCTTTCCGGTGGCGTGTTCACCCTTTACCCTCTTTTATATGGATGGTTCATCAACGCCCTACAGAAGGAAGGAGGCGGCCTGTTGCAAGCGGCCTGGTTTTATGCCCTGGCTTATATGGTACTGAAGCTCACAGAATGGGCATTTCACGGTCCTGCCCGCGTGATGGAGCGGAAACTGGCTTTTAATCTCAGCCGAAATTTTTTGCAGGAACTATATCACCAGACCCTCCACCTGCCGGTGAAATGGCACCAAGACCATCACAGCGGTTCGACGATCAACCGAATCAGAAAGGCTTATGAAGCCCTGAAGGATTTTTTTCAAAACGGGTTCATGTACCTGTATGCCATCTCCAAATTTTTTACATCGTTTATTGCCATGCTGCTGTTTTCTCCTTTGTTCGGATCGATCGGTGTGGGGCTGGGCATCCTAACGGTGTGGGTGATTTTTAAATTTGACAAACCTTTTGTAAAAGCTGTGGACGAAACCAATGAGCGGGAGCATACCGTTTCCAGTACACTCTTCGACAGCCTGTCCAACATCAATACGGTCATCACGCTGAGACTGGAAAAAAGAATGGAGAAGGGCCTGTTGGGAAAAGTGGCGGCGGTCTTTAATCCCTTCATGCGCACCGTCCGGCTCAATGAATGGAAATGGTTTATCGCCGATACCCTCGTGGCCCTGATTTATGTGGTGACCGTGGTCGGTTATATTTATCAGCACTGGATACCAGGCAAGGTTTTTATGGTCGGCAATCTGGTCGCCCTGCTCGGATTTGTCAACCAGTTCACCAGCGTTTTTCACGATATCGCCTGGCAGTATACCCAGATCGTGCAATATGATACCAATGTCCAGACTTCGCGCTTCATCACGCAGGCCTATAAAGAGCGACACCAGCTGGATGCCTCTCCTGGACTGCCCGATCACTGGCAATCCATTGTGATCCGGGGACTTAATTTTTCTCATCAGGAAACTTTTTCTTCGACTGAAAAAGCCCAGAGTCTCCACGACATCCATCTGGTGATCGAAAAAGGAAAACGCATTGCCCTGATTGGTGAGAGCGGAAGCGGCAAATCCACCCTGATGGCCCTGCTGCGCGGACTCTATGAAGCCGAACCGGGCGCTGAGATAAAAGTGGATCAGCAGGACACGGACGCTGGATCGATTGCCAACTCCGTTACCTTGTTTCCGCAGGAGCCCGAAATTTTTGAAAACACGATTGAACACAACATCACCCTGGGACTCCCTTTTGAAGAAAATGAAATTCTGGAAGTCTGTGATACTGCGCATTTCAGTGAAGTCATTCATCTTTTGCCCAAAGGACTTCAGTCCAATATCATGGAGAAAGGCGTGAATTTATCCGGTGGCCAGAAACAAAGACTGGCCTTGGCCCGGGGCATTCTAGCCGCCAAAAGCAGTGATATTATTTTGCTGGATGAACCCACCAGCAGCGTGGATCCAAAAACAGAAGTGCAGATCTATGAGAAACTCTTTGAGGAATGCCGGCACAAGGCCGTCGTGTCCAGCCTGCACCGGCTGTACCTGCTGAATTATTTTGATCACATTTATGTTTTAGAAAACGGACGGATTGCTGATGAGGGAAGTTTTGCCGAACTCAAAAGCCGGAGCGGGGTCTTCCAGGAGCTTTGGAAACACCAGGAAGATAAACTCAAAGCCTAAGGGGACTGAATAAAATCTGCCAGTAATTTCATCCGGAAATACAGATTGCTCATCATCAGAGAAATATTATTCTGCACCGACTCAACCGAGTCGTGGTTCATTTTTTTTATATTCTTCAGCTCGACAATTTTTTCATCAATTTTATCTACCAGTTTTTCCGACGTCCAACCCAGGTATTTTCGGTTTCTTTCCTCATAGATCATCGCCTGGCTGATGGTGCCAGGATGCAGTTTCTTAAAAGAGAAATTGTCCCGGATCGCCCGTTGGACGGCTTCCCGGGAAAGCAGATCAATCATCGGATCGTAAGAGGACTGGTTGATATATCCATTCTTAAAGACGTTCAGGTTATCGCGCAGTTCGATGATGACCTGTTTTTTCAACACGTCATTGGTCTTTGACTTCTTGTATAAGAATGCCAAAAGATCCTTGAGCGGCGCCAAACTGCTGTTCAACCATTCCATCGGGTAAATGTAAAAAATGTGAGCCGATCCCACCAGAAATTCCCGGCAGATCGGACATCAAATTACTAAAAAAATTAGTTAGAATCGATCCCCGGCATACCTGTTTTTTTGAGCTGATGATCAAAGTGTTATACTATGAATATTATAAAAATGCGATTAAAGTCTACTTGATTGATAGAGAATGAATATATTTGTAGCCTTCTATCGATTTTTTAATAATTAAAAAGTTCAACAATGAGTTTACGATTAGGGGATATTGCTCCCAACTTCAAAGCCACCACCTCTGCCGGTGAGATTGACTTTTATGAATACCTAGGAAATTCATGGGGTATTTTGTTTTCTCACCCCGCTGACTATACACCGGTCTGTACCACCGAACTGGGAAAGACAGCCGCCCTTAAGGAAGAATTCGCCAAACGCAATGTAAAAGTGTTGGCCCTCAGCGTCGATACCTTGGATCGTCACCAGGGTTGGATTGGAGACATCAACGAAACCCAAAAGGTGAACGTGGATTTCCCCATTATTTCCGATGCCGACCGGGCGGTGAGCACGCTCTATGATTTTATCCATCCCAATGCTTCAGCCACTGCAACCGTTCGTTCTCTGGTTGTCATCGGTCCAGATAAAACAGTCAAACTCATCATCACCTATCCGGCTTCCACCGGAAGAAATTTCGTCGAAGTGCTCAGGGTCGTCGATTCATTGCAGCTGACGGCTAATTTCAGCGTGGCTACACCCGCCGATTGGAAACAAGGAGAAGACGTGATCGTCGTTCCGGCTGTTTCTACGGAAGACGCCATCAAAAAATTTCCCAAAGGCGTTAAAGTGGTTAAACCCTATCTGCGGTATACACCACAGCCGAATAATTAAGAATATTTTTTCAGCGAAAAAAAACACCCCGACACCGGGGTGTTTTTTTTGTCCCTTCTATCCGGTGGGCCTGGAGGAGATTCTTCCATTAATTCCTATCTTTCGGTCCTTGCTGAACCTCCAACCCTTAGCCATGCGTAAAACTTTTTGGATCGCCATCCTTTTGATTGCAACTCATCCGGTCTTCTCTCAGCGAACCCTGCTGTATTGCGGTAAGCTGATCGACACCAAGACCCTGCAGGTTTCTTCCGGGATGACCATCCTGGTTCAGGGAGATACCATTGTTGATGTGCAGAAGGGATATACTGCAGCCCTTGCCGGTGACCAGGTCATTGATTTGAAAAACAGGACGGTCATGCCCGGTCTGATCGACTGTCACGTTCACCTGGAGGGAGAAACCACCGCTGATCAGGCCAAGGAATTTCGGGAAAATATTGCCGACATCGCTTTTGAATCCACGGTGACGGCCAAGACGACTTTAATGGCCGGCTTCACCACGGTCCGCGATGTGGGTGGTGTGGGGGTAAACATATCCCTTCGCAATGCCATCCGCAAAGGCATCGTGATCGGCCCCCGGATTTATACCTCCGGCAAAGCGATCGGTTCCACTGGTGGACATGGAGATCCGACGATGGGCTACCGAAAAGACCTGATGGGAGATCCCGGTCCAATCGACGGCGTGGCTGATGGAAAGGAAGCCTGTATCAAAGCGGTCAGAGAACGATACAAAGAAGGGGCGGATCTGATCAAGATCCTGGCCTCCGGTGGCGTGTTGAGTATGGAAACCAATGGATCGGGTCCGCAGTTTTCAGAGGAAGAACTCCGCGCGATTGTGGAAACGGCCAGAGACTACGGAATGCGGGTGGCTGCCCACGCCCACGGGGCGGAGGCGATCAAACGAGCCATTCGGGCAGGCGTCAATTCCATCGAACACGGTTCCTATATGGACGACGAAGACATCAGTTTGTTTTTACAATATAAGGTCTGGTACGTGCCGACCATCATCGCCGGTAAATCGGTGAGCGATTCGGCAAAAAAACCCGGTTATTACCCACCGGTCATTGCAGGGAAAGCCCTTACCATTGGTCCGCGCATGACGGCTACTTTTTCTAAAGCCTACAAAGCCGGCGTAAAGATTGCCTTCGGAACGGATGCAGGTGTTTATGCACACGGAAAAAACTGGATGGAAATGGTTTATATGAACCAGGCGGGCATGCCGGCCCTGGAAGTGCTGCGTTCTGCCACCTGGAGTGCCGCCGATCTGATCGGCATCAGTGAAAAAACGGGCAGCATAGAAAAAGGGAAATGGGCTGATATTGTCGCCGTTGAGGGAGATCCGGCAGAAGATATCAGCGTCATGCACGCCATGAAATTTGTGATGAAAAGCGGCGTGGTATACCGGGACGATCATTGATAGACGCGCGAAAAAAAAAGCGCTCGCCTGGGGGAAGGCCTAGATTTTTTTTGAGTTTTTTTTCATCTGACTCAGCAGGGCCCGCATGTCTTTGGGCATTTCGGCTTCCCATACAAACCGTTCTTGCTGTCTGTCTTTAAAACCAAGCTTGGCTGAATGCAGTGCCAGCCGGCTGAGGATCGGTTTTTCTTCTTCCCATTCTGCCTGTTTGTAATTTTTCTTAAGCGAAGAAACCAAAAAAGGTTTGCCATCCCCGTACAAGGGATCGCATAATATCGGGTGGCCAGTTTCTTTCATGTGTAACCGGATCTGGTGCGTGCGTCCGGTAAAGAGATTAAATTTCAGCAAAGCATATCGACCGAAATTTTCCATAACCTCATATCCGGTGGATGCCGGTTTCCCTTTTCGATGGACGACCATGGTGCCATTTTTACCGGGATGTTCCAAGATCGGCAGTTCGATCAATCCGGCAGGGGAAGCGGGCACCCCCCACACAATACCGTAGTACATTTTTTCTACCTGTCGCTCCTGAAAAATGACCGACAGATACTGATGGGCTTCGGCTGTTTTGGCAAAGACGATGACGCCACTGGTTTCCCGGTCCAGGCGGTGGACGGTAAAAATCTCGCCATATTTTTCGATGAGTAAATCTTTTAAGGAAGGGGCCGACTGGGTTCTGTCGGGCACACTCAGAAGACCGGCTGGTTTATTCAGCACAATCATCTCATTGTTTTCAAAAACGATTGGAGGAATTTTCATGGGAGCTCCTTGGGGGATGATGGAGGGTGCGGGTATGGTCCCTTACGATTTCAGGTATTTTAGCGCGCGAATCTCTTTTTCGGTTAGAAAACGCCAGTTGCCTCTTTGTACATTTTTTTTTGTGAGCCCCGCATACATAACCCGGTCCAGGGTTTTAACATCGTATCCCAGGGCAGCAAAAATTCGGCGCACGATCCGGTTTTTGCCACTGTGTATTTCCAGTCCGATCTGGGTCTTGTCCTTGGCATCGGCATAGGCCATCTCATCTACCTTGGCCAGGCCGTCTTCGAGTTCTACACCGCCCATGATTTTTTCAAAGTGCTGTTTGGTAAGCGGTTTATCCAAACCGACATGATAGATCTTTTTCATTTCATTTTTCGGATGGGATAATTTTTGCGCCAGGTCACCGTCATTGGTGAACAGTAAAACACCGGATGTATTGCGGTCTAGTCTTCCGATCGGATAAACCCTTTCTTCGGTGGCTTTGCTGATGAGTTGTTGCACTGTTTTTCTTCCCTGCGGATCGGTGGTGGTGGTTAAAAAATCTTTTGGTTTGTTCAGCAGGATATATACAAAATGACTGGATACCGTGACTTTCTTGCCACTCACTTTTACCGTATCCGTATACAACACTTTGGTGCCGGGATCGGTTACCACCAGTCCGTTGACCGTGACCTTTCCATCTTTGACCAGGGTGGCGGCGGCCCTTCTGGAACTGACGCCGGCATGGGCTACATATTTATTGAGGGGAAGCGTGGCACCTTCCGCAGGGCTGGCTGCTTTGTGAGCGGAAATATTTTTTTCCAGGGGGCCAGGGCCAGGCCGACCAGTTTTTTCCGCCACGACCAACGCGCGTTTGTTTCTCTTTTCTTCAAAATGTTTATCTACAGCCTCCCTTCTTTCTTTTTTTACCAGTTTTCTTTCCTGACGGATCTCTTCCTTTACGGCAGCCGTGCTTTTGCGGTTAAAAAACTTATTGAAATTATCTGTTTTCCGTTTCATGGCAGGGAGGGTGAAGCATTTTTATTGGCGAGCTGACCGCAGGCTGCATCGATGTCTTTTCCGCGGCTGCGGCGCAGACGGGCGTTGACTTTATTTTTTTCCAGGTGTTTCATGAACGTATTCACGACCCCTTCATCGGGTTTGGCAAACAGGGCGTTGGCGATGGGGTTGTATTCAATGATGTTTACCAGATCGGCCGGCACCTGACGATAAATTTTTATCAGTTCATCGGCATCCCGCAGGCTGTCGTTAAAATCCTGGAAGAGGATATATTCAAAAGTGATTTCGTTGCCGGTTTCTTTGTAGAAATAGTTCAGGGCGTCGATCAAAGAGCGGATATTGTTGGTATCGTTGATGGGCATGATCTCATGGCGCTTGGCATCGTTGGCTGCATGCAGGGAGAGGGCCAGTTTGAATTTTACTTTGTCATCCCCAAGCTGGCGTATCATTTTGGCAACACCTGCTGTGGACACCGTGACCCGTCTCGGGCTCATGCCCAGGCCTTCTGGAGAACTGATTTTTTCAATGGCTTTTAGGACATTTCGGTAGTTGAGCAGGGGTTCTCCCATGCCCATAAAAACAATATTGCTGAGTTTTTTATCAAAGGTCTTCTCAGCTTGCTGGTTGATCAGTACGACCTGGTCATAAATTTCATCAAAGTCTAGATTTCTCTCACGGTCCATATAACCGGTCGCACAAAACTTGCAACTCAGTGAACAGCCGATTTGCGAGGAGACGCAGGCCGTCCGGCGTTCGTCGGTGGGTATGAGCACTCCTTCTACAAAATGGTTGTCGAAGGTTTTGAAACGGGTTTTTAAGGTACCGTCTGCGCTTTGCTGAATGGTGTCCGTCCGAAGGGAGGGAAAAGAAAAATCCTTGGAGAGTTTGGAACGAAGTTCCTTACTCAGGTTGGTCATATCCTCAAAGGCAAAGGCATGTTTTTGCCAAAGCCATTCGTAGACCTGTCCGGCCCTGAATTTTGGTTCTCCCAGGTCCTCAAAATATTCTGCGATCTCGGCCCTGGAAAGCGACCGGATATTTGTTTTTTCTGTTTTCATGAATCGGCAAAGATACTTTTTTTAAGCCGGAAGACCGAAAGGATGATCCAAGCCTGCGGGGAGTTCCCCCGCTTGGGGCGTTCCCGTATCTTTGAACACTTATCTGGTAAAATGAAAAAAGTATTCGTAATCGATGCCGTTCGCACCCCAATCGGCAAATACGGCGGCGCCCTGGCGGCCTTGAGACCCGACGACCTGCTGGCATATATTATCCGGGCCCTGCTGGCCCGCAATGAAAACATTGATCCCGAAGCCATTGAAGATGTCATTGCGGGAGATGCCAATCAGGCAGGAGAGGACAACCGCAATGTGGCCCGTATGGCGGCGTTGTTGGCGGGGCTGCCAGTTTCCGTAGCCGGAAATACGGTAAACCGCCTCTGTGCTTCAGGATTACAGGCCATCATGGACGCTTCAAGGGCTATTCGCTGTGGGGAGGGAGATTTGTACATAGCAGCTGGAGTAGAGTCGATGTCCAGGGCCCCATTCGTCATGGCCAAACCGACGACCGCCTATAGCCGCAAGCTGGAAATGGTGGACACCACCATCGGATGGCGTTTTCCCAATAAAAAGCTCAATGACCAGTATTATCCGTTTTCAATGGGTGAAACCGCCGAAAACGTGGCCCAGCGATGGAAGATTTCAAGGATTGCCCAAGATGAATTTGCCCTGGAGTCCCAAACAAAATATTTCCGGGCGCTGGCGGCTGAAAAATGGAATGAGGAACTGGTGGCTGTTGAACTCATGCAGGACCAGCTGGTTACCTGGTTTGCCCGGGACGAACATCCCCGGGAAACCTCGCTTGAAAAACTGGCGCGGCTTAAACCCGCTTTCCTAAAAGACGGAACAGTGACGGCCGGCAATTCTGCCGGACTCAACGACGGGGCAGCTGCCCTTTTGCTAGCCAGCGAAGAAGCGGTAAAAAATTACAATCTTCAACCCCTGGCCACCGTGGTTTCCATGGGCGTGGCGGGCGTGGACCCGGCGATCATGGGACTGGGTCCGGTGCCTGCTTCCCAAAAAGCCCTGTACCGGGCAGGTATACAGGGTGATGACCTGGATCTTATCGAGCTCAACGAGGCATTTGCCTCTCAGGCGATCGCCTGTATACACGATATGGGTTGGGACCTGCAAAAAATCAATGTGAACGGTGGTTCGATTGCCTTGGGCCATCCCCTGGGCTGTAGTGGTGCCAGGATTTCAACGACCCTTCTTCATGAAATGAAAAGGCGGGGTTCCCGCTATGGCCTGGCCACGATGTGCGTCGGCGTGGGCCAGGGGGCAGCCATCGTTTACGAAGGAATGAAGAGCTGACCCGGATGTCATCCGATATGGCCAGCAGTCAGGCTTTCGAAGGTCAGATCCCGCTGAATACCGGACTGTAAATTTTTAACTTTGGCGACCCCCGATTTCAATTCATCTTCTCCAATGATTACAACCAAAGGGATATTTTTTTTCTCTGCGTATTTAAATTGTTTATCAAATTTTGCCGGCTCGTGAAACAATTCGCAGCGATGGCCGAGGCCGCGTAAGGTTTCCATCAGCTCAAAACTTTTTTCTGCTGCCTGTCCGCCCATATTAAAAAACAGCAACTCTGTGGAGCGCCGCAAGGTTTCGGGAAAAAGATTTAGTTCTTCCATCACGTCATAAATTCGGTCTACGCCAAAAGAAATGCCTACGCCCGGAATACCCGGAACGCCGAAGAGGCCGGTGAGATCATCGTAGCGGCCACCGCCGCCAATGCTGCCGATCGCTACGCCCTGGGCACGCACCTCGAAAATAATTCCGGTATAGTAATGGAGTCCCCTGGCCAGAGAAAAATCCAGGACCACCCGAGAGGACGCAAGACGGCCGGTTGCATTTTCTTGCTGGTTCACTCCGAAATGTTTCAGTATAAATTCCAGGTCGCTGATGGCAGAATCGGTGAAGTCGTTGGGAAGCAGGGATGCCAGCTGTTTTATTTTTTCCTCGGAACTTCCCTCCAACTGCAAATAGTCTTCGACGATCTGGATCTGGGCCGCACTGAGATTTTTTTCTCTTAACTCTTCCTTTACTTTCTCCAGTCCGATCTTATCGAGCTTATCGATGGCCGTGGTAATGGTGCTTAAATGGGAAGCACCTCCGCAGGCTTGGGCGAGGCCGGATAAAATTTTCCGGTGGTTGATCCTTACCTCCACCGGCAGCCCCAGCTTTTTAAAGACGGTTAGATAGATCCGCGTGAGTTCCACTTCGTTCACCAGCGAGCGACTGCCGACCACATCTGCATCGCATTGATAGAATTCGCGGTAACGACCCCGTTGCGGACGGTCCGCCCGCCAAACGGGCTGGGTCTGGTAACGGCGGAAAGGCATAGGAAGTTGGTGGTGGTGCGTGGCTACATATCGGGCGAAGGGAATGGTGAGATCATAACGCAGGGCGCGCTCGGTGATGGCCGGTTCATTTTTTCCGGAAAGAATATTTTCAAATGCAATCAGGGCCGCTTCTTTTTTTTTGGGGGTTGTCCAGTCCGTTGTTGAGCACTTTGAAGATCAGTTTGTCCCCCTCCTCTCCATATTTTCCCAACAGGGTATCCAGGTTTTCCATGGCCGGCGTTTCAATCGGCTCATAACCGTAGAGTTCGAACACGGCGCGGATGGTCTCAAAAATAAAATGGCGTTTCCTGACGGTTTCCGGTCCAAAATCCCGCGTTCCCTGAGGCAGTCCAGGTTTGCTCATGGTCAGGCGGTTTTGAGATATCCGTATTTTTCAATGATCTTGTCACAGGCTTTTTCTATCATCTCGAATACCTGGTGATAGCCGGGTTCTTCCCCATACCAGGGATCGGGAACATCCATGTTTTTGCCCGGATAAATTTCGTTGAGCAGCAGATCTGTCTTGGACTGCTCGAATTTTTTCCGGCCGATATGCTTCATGTGTACCAAAATATCGGCTGACATGGCATAAATCTTATCGAAACGTTCGAAGTCTTCGGCCACAAATGCGCGGGCACTCTGCCGGCTGATATCCACGCTGTTCAATTTGGCAACTTTCTGCGAAAGCGGGTGAGGCGCTTCACCGATATGATAATTGTTGCGGGTACCCGCACTGTCGACCTCCCAGGAGAGTCCCAGTTTTTTTGCCTTCGACTCCAGAATGCCTTCAGCCAGGGGACTGCGACAAATATTTCCAAGACAGACCATTAAAATTTTCATGCCTGCAAATCTAGGATAATCCCTGAGCAAATACGAAATGGCCCAGATCTGAAAGGAACCAAAAATAGGACCAGACCTTTCTCCAGGGGTTTTATGGAAATCCCGGCGCGGGCGCATCTAATAGGGTACTGCGCGCGCATTGATTTTGATTCCTCACCGTAAAATAATTTTTATGGACCCCCAAGACATGCTTCGGGCAGACCCGCTGGATATTCTTTTTGACAACCGCAACAAATCCTACGGCGCCTATCCCTTAAGAAAATTCTATGCGCAGCGGCTTTGTATTTCCTTTGGCTTTACCCTGTCCCTGGTCATCCTCTGCGCCGGATTGTACTTGC
>Ga0206938_1089_pt1 | contig 24150 bp, 23 predicted proteins | sample Alteio_BWOrgHeat_12_FD_152918 | JGI IMG/M metagenome (GOLD analysis project Ga0206938, IMG submission 152918) | Enriched cells from forest soil in Barre Woods Harvard Forest LTER site, Petersham, Massachusetts, United States -... | ecosystem: Environmental > Terrestrial > Soil > Temperate forest >... | reverse complement strand
CATCATGACAATTGGATGCAAGAATACTGTACAATATGCTACCGGCTTTGCTGATTTAAAAAAAGAAATATACAAAACCGCGCCGGTCATCGATGCGTCGGATCCGTCAACCTACGCGAGCGACTGCAAACTGGAAGACCAAAAGAAAATTACATTTCCAATGGCCAAACCTGCTTATGCCATTTTGTACAAGGATAAATTATTCAGCCTGACAAGAAAATTAAGCAGTAGCAATTTAAATACGTTAATAAAATTAATGAATGACACAGCGAACTACAAATGGGGTGAAATCGGGACACCCGATTTTGATAGATATGTTGTGATTTATGCCAGTAACAACAAATGTATAGGGTTGTTGCACATTAGTTATGACGGAACCGTGCATGCCGATCCTTTTATCAAAAAAATGAAATGGGGCATGGTAGATGAAAAGACTTTGAATAAGATCAAGGAAATTTGTAGATAGGCTACTCCGTCAATACCGTAAACTTAAAGTCTAAAGGCTCAAATTTTTCAATCAGGTCGTCGATGAGTTGCTGGCCGTATTTGACGTAGAACGGGCCGATGTTTTCGGTACGTTCCTGCAGGCTGCCTTTGGGGAACAGGGTTTGTTTAATACGGTCGATCTGCACTAACGTTGTTTCGTGATTACGCTTTTCGGCTTTGAGCATTTTACGCTCCAGGTTTTCGATGGCGTGTTTTAAGCGTGCGCGGATAGCTTCCGTTGATGGGATGAGTGTGGTATCTATGCCGGCAGCATGTGTCTTTATTTTTTCGAACACATCGAGCATATCATGCCATTCGGCGTTGAGATGAAGGTCTTTTTCGGTGTGCAGCTTTACCCATGCTGTTTTTAGGTCGTCGGTACTGTGAAATAAATTGGCTATTGGAAAGCCCATTTTTTTTAAGTTGGCAACTGCTTCTTTGTGGATGATCAAACCTGAGTTACGTAAGATCAGGATTGGGAAATCGATATGATAATGCTCGAAATTGGATTTTAGCTCCAGCCAGTAAACGACCTCAGCACCACCGCCAATGTAAGCCAGGTTGGGTAAAATTACCTCCTGGTAAAGCGGGCGCATCACTACATTCGGACTAAACCTTTCGGGATGTTGTTGTATCTCGGTGCGGAGTTCGGCTTCGGTAAAGCGAATATCCGAACCTAAAACCTCGTAAACGTTGTTTTCAAAAACGATGCGTTCGCGCAAGCCATCCAATAAATAGAAGAAGTTGATCTCGCGCGGGTTGACCTGGATGTGTACACCTAACTTTTGCAGTGCGACGTTGCTATCGGATGTATTTTTAAAGCTGTTTTGCTGAATGATGTCCTGTTCGACGATGGGAGCGAACTGCTGTTTTAACCTGGCATCGTCGGCGTCAACGATCACCAAACCATACTGACCAAACAAGGCGTTAACGAGGTAGCGCGTCGCATCGGCCAGTTTATCGAACTTGGTATAAGCGGTTTCGACGATCTCGGCCAGTTGCGGCGCATTGCCTTCCAAACCTAAAACACCTTTGTACTGGTTTAAGGCCTGGCGGATGGTTTTGGTGGAGAGCCTGCCGGTAGCACCCGCGGCTTCCATTGGCCACTCGATCTTTTTTCCGCTAACGTTAGTATGGTTGATCTCGGCAAAGTCGTGATCTTCGGATGCCATCCAATACACAGGCACAAAATTTTTGTCCGGGAAACGCTCTTTCAACTGTCGCGAAAGCTTGATGGCGGTGGCTATCTTAAAAATAAAATACAACGGACCAGTAAAGATATTCAACTGATGACCGGTAGTGATTGTGAAGGACCCATTTTCGCCAAGTGAAGCAATATTTGAACTAACTAAATTCGAAATTGAAAATCCGAAATTCGAAATCCCGGCGTATTGTTCGGTTAAAACGTCAACTAAAACCTTACGGTCGGCAGTAACTTTTTTGGTTTTGAGGAGTTGCTCAAAACCCTCGAAAGTGGGGCGGTGGCCGTAAAATGGTGTCAGGGCAGGATCGTTATCCAGATAGTCGGTTATGGTTTTAGAGAAAAAACCGGTGTCGGCATAGTTGATACAGTGGGCATCCATTGCTCAAATGTAAAAGCATTAAAGTAATTACACCGTATGTGTAGATTATTTTACAATTTGTCCATAAAGGTCAAAGTCTTCGGCGGTATCAATTTTTACGTTTACAAAAGTACCCACGGTAGCGTAATGCTTGCTGGCATCAATTAAAACCTCATTATCAACCTCAGGCGAATCAAATTCGGTACGGCCAACAAAGTACGCGCCTTCTTTTTTATCGATCAAAACTTTATAGGTTTGGCCGATGCGCTCCTGGTTTTTATCGAAAGAGATGCCTTGCTGCACTTCCATTATCGCGTCGGAGCGTTCCTGTTTTACTTCATCAGGTACATCGTCAACCAGGTCGTAAGCGTGCGTTTTTTCTTCGTGCGAGTAGGTAAAGCATCCCAAACGGTCGAAACGGGTATCTTCAACCCATTGCAGCATTTCTTCAAAATCCTGTTCGGTTTCGCCGGGGTAGCCGGTTATTAAGGTGGTGCGCAAGGCCATGTTAGGCACTTTATCGCGGATGGCGTTTACCAGGTCGATGGTTTTTTGTTTGGTGGTGCCACGGCGCATCGATTTGAGCATATTATCGCTGATGTGCTGCAAAGGCATATCGAGGTAATTACAAATGTTGGAGCGCTCGTTCATCACATCCAATATCTCCATCGGGAAGCCGGAAGGGTAGGCGTATTGCAGGCGAATCCACTCGATACCGTCAACATCGCTCAGGCGGCGCATCAATTCGTCGAGGTTGCGTTTGCCGTAAAGGTCGAGGCCGTAATAGGTTAGGTCCTGCGCAATTAAAATGAGTTCTTTAGTGCCGTTTTTGGCTAATGACTTGGCATTGCGTACCAATTGGTCCATCGGTGTGCTCAGGTGCTTGCCACGCATTAACGGGATAGCACAAAATGAGCATGGCCGGTTACAGCCCTCGGCAATTTTAAAGTAGGCGAAATGCGAAGGGGTGGTGAGCAAACGCTCGCCAATCAGTTCGTGCTTGTAATCGGCGCCAACGCTGTGTAGTAAGTTTTGCAGATCGTTGGTACCAAAGTAATTGTCTACGTTGGTTATTTCGGCTTCGAGTTCGGGTTTGTAACGCTCGGATAAGCATCCGGTAACGATCACCTTGCCTACTTTGCCTTGCTCTTTCAGCTCGCTGTACTGTAAAATGGTATCGATCGATTCCTGCTTGGCGTTATCGATAAAGCCGCAGGTGTTGATCACGATAATATCATCATTACGCAAGCTGCCGCTTTCGTGCACCACATCAAACTGGTTGCCTTTTAGCTGGCCCATCAATACTTCGGAGTCGTAAATATTTTTGGAACAACCGAGCGTTACCACGTTTACGCGGGGCTTTTTGATCTGGATCGGCTGACTTACACTTTTCGTTTTCATTCTTGCTTCTTCTAATTGTCATTGGGAGCGGTAGCGCGGCAATCGCGAACTATGTATGGCCGCTCTGCTTCCGTGCGATTGCTTCGTTCCTCGCAATGACATGGGGGAGAGAAGCTTCGCGTTACCCTAAATATATTGGTCCTCAATGCAGGACGTAGACCTTTATGATGGGGTGCCGAAACAAGTTCGGCATGACCGTTTTTTTTATTTTATTGCTTAAACAGAGAATCAACAAATGCTTTACGGTCAAACAATTGCAGATCGTTAACGCCTTCGCCAACGCCTATATATTTTACGGGTATTTTAAACTGATCGGATATGCCTATCACCACACCGCCTTTGGCTGTGCCATCCAGCTTGGTTAAAGCAAGGGCATTCACATCGGTGGCCTGGGTAAACTGTTTGCATTGCTCAATGGCGTTTTGGCCGGTTGAGGCATCCAGTACCAGCAAGATCTCGTGCGGGGCATCGGGTACTACCTTTTGCATCACGTTTTTGATCTTGGTCAGCTCGTTCATCAGGTTTACCTTGTTGTGCAAGCGGCCGGCGGTATCGATGATCGCCACATCATCACCATTGGCTACAGCCGATTTCAGGGTATCAAAAGCAACCGAAGCCGGATCGCTGCCCATAGGCTGTGCTACCACACGTACACCAACGCGCTCGCCCCAAAGCTTGATCTGATCAACCGCCGCGGCGCGGAAGGTATCCGCTGCACCTAAAACCACGCTGTTACCGGCTGCTTTCAATTTGGCCGCCAGCTTACCAATGGTGGTAGTTTTACCTACGCCGTTAACACCGACAACCATAATTACATAAGGTTTGTGGCTGCCGTATTCAAAACTGTTAAAATCGTTACTGTTGTTTTCGGCAAGGAGCTGCTGGATCTCGTCGCGGAGCAGGTTGTTGAGCTCGGACGTGCCTACGTATTTATCGCGGGCAACGCGGGCCTGGATGCGGTCGATTATTTTGAGGGTGGTTGCCACGCCAACGTCGGATGTAACGAGGATCTCTTCTACCTCGTCCAACACATCGTCATCAACGGTCGATTTACCGGCAACGGCTTTGGTAATTTTTGAAAAAAAGTTCTCCTTGGTCTTTTCTAAACCGGTGTCGAGCGCTTCCTGCTCTTGCGGGGTGCTTTCTTTCTTTTTAAAAAAATCAAATAATCCCATGTAGAAGTTCCAATTAACAAAAAAAGCCCTTCCGGTTATCGCGGAACGGCTTTGTATACTTTTAAAACAAATTGTTATCCTTTAGTACCTTGAGCAATTGCATCCTTGATCAGATCATTGTGCACGATTACTTCTTTAAAAGAGTAAGCACCTGTTTTTGGCGATTTTGCCATGGTGATCACTTTCGAAAATTCTTTTCCTTTACCTGTGTTCAGGGTTGCAACTACTTTCTTTGCCATGTTGTTGTATTGTTATAGTTAGTTTAACAACTAATTATTTGATCTCTTTGTGAACGGTTACTTTACGTAATACCGGGTTGAATTTTTTCAACTCTAACCTTTCGGTTGTATTTTTCTTGTTCTTGGTAGTGATGTAACGAGACATACCCGGCTGACCGCTGGTTTTATGCTCTGTACACTCTAATATTACCTGAACTCTGTTTCCTTTTTTTGCCATTGCTTTATATTTTATTGGTTAAACTACCGGTTGCCCTGCAGTTGCGCCCAAATTTTAAATGTATCCTTGTTTAACAAATTTATTAATACAAGCAGTTATACCGTTTTTGCTGATAGTTTTAATAGCAGCAGCGGAAACTTTTAAAGTGATCCATTTATCTTCTTCTGGTATATAAAACTTTTTAGTTTGCAGGTTAGGATGAAACCTGCGTTTTGTTTTAACGTTCGAGTTAGAAACATTAAAGCCGTTCATCGAGCTTTTTCCTGTTAGATCACAAATTCTTGACATGACGAATCAATTTTTAATAAACCCCTTTTCTGAAAGAGTTTGCAAATATCGGTAATTGAACTCAAATAGGCAACAGTGAGTTACAAATATTTTCAAATTCTTTTTTTATGCTATTTTGAGAGCTGGTCGGCGTATTTTATGATACGATAGGAAATAAATTCTTTACCCTTTTCATCCGTTCGGATACACTTTGTCCAGTTATTTTGGGCGTCAAAATCATCAAACCTGAAAAAGAACTTGCGATGGGCACCCAAATGATAGTCAGTTTCCTGTATCAACAGGTTGTTTTGATCGTACTTATATTCCTGGGTCATCCATGAGTTTTCAAACGGAACATAGATGCTTATTTTAGACAGGTTACCATTTTTGTCATATTTATGGGATATATCCTGAATTACATCATCTTTTGGATCGTAGATAAAATTCTTTTTTACCTGCCCGGCCGCATTATATATTAAAACATGTTTGTTTGGGGCCTGCCCAAATACCACTTTTAACTTATGCCCTTCACTGTCCTTATAATAGGTAAAGTAATAATCCCAGGTTTGCGCATATAGTTTTGTTTTAGTGGTATCAGGCCATTGTGGTTTGGGGTAATGTTTATCATAGCCTTTATAAAAGTGCTGTTCAGTTGCATCACCTTTTTCATCATAGCTAATACAACTAAAGTTGGTATCAACCGCTCCGGTTGGCCGCAAAAAACAGTCGATATCGGTTACCGAAACTACACGGCCATTGATCTTTTCATTATTAAAAAAGCCGCGGACGTATTGCGCATGGACCCACGCTGTTGCTGATATAAAAAACAGCAATAAAAGTAAAATCTTTCGTGTCATACAATAAAATCAAGGCTTAGTAATAGGTGATTTGGCGGGTGGTGGTTACCATACCCGTGACTATACCTTTCGCGTTTTTCCGTGTTTCGGTTCGTTTGGTCCAGTTGCCATAGCGGTCAAATGCCTGATATGCAAATAGTATTCGTTCTGTGGGTTTATTGGTAACTGAGTAGTCCTCAATCGCTGTTAGCAATATTTTGTCGTTGTATTTATAAATCTCCTTTAATCCAGGATTGTATTTATCCTGCGGAAACTCCATTCGTTCGACATAATGGTATTTAGAGTTGAATGTGTAAGCGGTGGAGTCATCCCGAAAGCGGCATGCTACCCTTTTCATCCCAAGCTGTTCCGCATTATAGTCGAAAAGTTTAACTAAAATACTGTCGCTGTTGTACGCGACCAATTTTTGAATAGCAAGAAATCCAGAGCCATAATTGACCTTTTTAATCCAGTCATATTTATCGAAGTATTTGGAATAAATGCAGCTGAGGTTTATAAACAAAACATCTAAATCTTTTTTCAATATATCTCCTTTTTTGTCATAACCTACGTCATCTTTCAACGGCGTCCGTTTTATTGGAGAGTTACCGAATTTAACTGTCCTAATCGTGAAAATGTGTTTCACGTTCCCATAAATAGCCTCACTGCCCCCGTATAGCATGCCAATCTTTCTGTTGTTGCCATCAATTATTGGTGAAGATTTGCCAGGTACGACCACTTGGGCAAATCCACCTTGATTTAACAATGATATCGCAAGCAAAACAACTATTAAAGCTAAAACTTTCTTTAAAGACATATCGCAAACAGGTAAAACCTAAAGCTACAAATTTAATATACGTGTTTAGTAGGAATTTATTAATTTAACGCCCTCTAACCAGAAGCAATAACATAACCATAAAATGGACCTTAAAATATCATCATTCGACGATTACAAACGAGTTTATCAGTACAGTGTTGACCAGCCCGAGCAATTTTGGGATGGCATTGCCGATACCTTTAAATGGCGTAAAAAATGGGATAAAACCCTGGAATGGAATTTTAAAGAACCTAATATCAAATGGTACCAGGGCGGCAAGCTCAACATTACCGAAAACTGTTTGGACCGTCACCTGGAAACATTGGGCGATACCCCGGCCATAATATGGGAGCCTAACGACCCAACCGAAGACCACCGCGTTTTAACCTACCGTCAGTTATATGATAAGGTTTGCCAGTTTGCCAATGTGCTTAAAAACAACGGCGTTAAAAAAGGCGACCGTATTTGTATCTATATGCCCATGGTGCCCGAGCTGGCCATCGCTATTTTGGCTTGTGCCCGTATCGGCGCGATACACTCGGTCGTGTTTGGCGGTTTTTCGGCGCAATCCATTGCCGACAGGATACAGGATGCCACCTGCAACCTGGTGATCACCTGCGACGGTGGTTTCCGCGGGGCAAAGGATATCCCGTTGAAAAACGTGATAGACGATGCGCTGGTTACCTGCCCATCGGTAAAAAAAGTGATCGTATTAACCCGTACCCGCACACCGGTTGCTATGCTGAAAGGCCGCGATGTATGGTGGGAAGATGAAATTAAAAAAGTAGAAACACAGCGTAACACCAACTGCGATGCCGAAGAAATGGATGCCGAGGATATGCTGTTCATTTTATACACATCCGGCTCAACCGGTAAACCTAAGGGCGTGGTGCATACCTGCGGCGGCTACATGGTTTACGCGGGCTATACCTTTAAGAACACTTTTCAATACGAGCCGGGCGAAGTTTACTTCTGTACTGCCGACATCGGCTGGATAACCGGGCACTCGTACATTGTATACGGGCCGCTATCGCAAGGCGCAACAAGCTTGATGTTTGAGGGTATCCCTACTTACCCTGATGCCGGTCGTTTTTGGGATATTGTGGCTAAATACAAAGTAAACATTATTTATACCGCGCCAACGGCCATCCGCTCGTTAATGAGCTTTGGCGATAGCTTTGTTGAAGGGAAAGACCTGAGCTCGCTTAAAAAGCTGGGCACCGTAGGCGAACCGATAAACGAAGAGGCATGGCATTGGTACGATGAAAAAGTCGGCCATGGTAAATGCCCGATCGTTGATACCTGGTGGCAAACCGAAAATGGCGGGCATATGATCACGCCCATAGCTGGTGTTACGCCAACCAAACCCGGTTATGCCATGCTGCCCTTACCGGGGATACAGCCTGTATTGGTGGATGAGAACGGAAAGATTATTGAAGGTAACGGCGTGAGCGGTAACCTGTGCATCAGGTTCCCTTGGCCGGGGATGATCCGCACTACCTATGGCGACCATGAGCGCTGCCGCACAGCCTACTTTGCCACTTACCCCGATATGTATTTTACCGGCGATGGTTGCTTACGCGACGAGGATGGTTTTTACCGCATTACCGGGCGCGTGGACGATGTGCTGAATGTATCCGGTCACCGTATTGGTACTGCCGAGGTAGAGAACGCCATTAACATGCACAGCAGCGTGGTAGAGTCGGCAGTGGTAGGGTACCCGCACGATATTAAAGGCCAGGGTGTTTACGCCTTTGTAGTTAGCCCCAATATGCATGGCGATGTTGAGTTGACGCGGAAAGATATCATTATGACGGTACAGCGTATCATTGGCGCTATTGCCAAACCTGATAAGATACAGTTTGTAAGCGGACTGCCCAAAACACGCTCGGGTAAAATTATGCGCCGCATTTTGAGGAAAATAGCCGAAGGGGAGACGCATAACCTGGGGGATACGTCGACACTTCTTGATCCTGGGGTTGTGGAGGAGATCAAGGGCGGGGCGCTTTAGTTCATTGGTTCATTAGTCATTGGTTGATTAGTCCGTTTCCTGTTGTAAGATGAAAAACGCATTGTTGCTCTTATTGCTTGCGACCGGAATACGGGGTTTTGCTCAACCGCCTCAAGTCGGCTCTGATAAGGCGGTCTTATTAAAGAACGTCAAACAACTACCCATACCCGCAGCGCCGAACTACGTTTGCGCGACTATTATTACCAATACCTTACCACAGATCATCGCGACAGGCAATACCGAGGCGGGTAATACCAACCAATCGGCAGCTATTGTAAGCTCGAGGCTAAAAAAGGGAAAGGTGTTGATCGTTGGCTCCAATTGGTATTTTAAAAAACCAATGCTCAACGATGTGAACGTGCAGCAGTTTGTAAAAAACACGATAAGCTGGGGGATCACAAAAAAACGAAGCGGGATACAGGTATGGGGTGATGATACTGACCTCAAGCGTTTCCTCGCCGGTCGCGACTACCGGGTCATCCTTTCAAAAAAATATGCCATCGATCCGCATACCGGCATCATTATCGTTACCAAAGAGTTAACGTTAGCAGATACGGTTGCGCTGGATAAACTCTATCATTTTATTGAGGCGGGCGGCACCTTTGTGTATGGATCCACGCTTTCAGACCAGTTCAAGCTTGATAAGGGCGCGCGCGATTACACGCTGTTTAACTACCTCTTTGTTCAGACCGGCATGGTGCATGTTTTTAACCCCATCAATCCCGAAAACGGTAATGAACACCTGCTAACGGGGCCTGTTCCGTTTTATTTGCAGTTAAACACAATTTTTAAGGCTTTTCAAAACAATGATCTTAAAAATGTAACACCGGGCGAGATTACCACACTGGCAAATAATTTGGGCATCGCGCTTCGTCTTAATGCAGATACATCCGAGGTGAAAAAGCACATTAAAGCCATGTTGGGTTTGGATAGCGCCAACACCATTATCCCAACGGCGGACCATCCGGTAAACAAAAGTGATATCCGCAGATTTCTAAGTTATTTCCTTCGCGGAAAGCTGGAGAGCGGTAAAACTTATCCACCTGAGTATATAGACCCGGCAACAAAAACCTTCCCCGGCATGGTGGCCGATAGCGCGAAACGAATGAACACCACGATAACCGTCCAGGTAAAAGTAGGAAGCCAGGGACTTAACGAGCCTCCCCCCGTTTATTGGCGCTGGCACAGTACGGGTTTGTATATACCTGCCGGTGAAAAGGTAAAAGTGATCATCACGCATGCGGATATTGCAGCGAATTTGCGTGTACAAATAGGTGTGCATAACGATAACCTGGGTGAAATGGATGAGTTTGTACGCAAACCGGCCGATATGACCAAAGAGTTTAAACTGGATACGGATACGACTGTGGTCTACTCGCCATATGGCGGGATATTGCTGCTCAAAATACCCGATACGTGCAAGGCAAAGCAATTTGCCCTGAGGGTGGATGGCGCGGTTAAAGAACCCTATTTTAAATTGGGCGAAACCAATGTAGCCGACTGGAAAAGCACCATTCGTAATTATGGCGCGCCCTGGGCCGAAATTGCCAGCGATAAACTGATCCTGACCGTACCGGCATACCGCATACGCCAACTGGACGACCCTGATAAACTGATGAAGTTTTGGGACGAGGTTATGGATGCTGACGCTACGCTTGCTAATATAGATGTTAACAGAAAACACCCGGAACGCATTATTGTAGATGCCGAAGTTGGTGTACCGGGCGCTTATATGTATACCGGCAGCAATAAAATAGTTACCCCCGATGATGATGGCGTGGCGCGGATGCTGAGCGAGGCCCGGATGCGTACCGAAGGCTCATGGGGGCATTTTCATGAGTTGGGGCACAGGCATCAATTTAACAACATTGATTTTGAAGGCCTGGGCGAGGTTTCGGTAAACCTGTACACCATGTATGTATTTGACAAGGTTTTGCATAAGGGTATATATGCCAGTGATAACATCCCCGACAGGCAAACGGTTATTAATGATATTAAAAAGTATATGGCTGGTAAACCCAGTTTTGATGTTTGGAAAAACGACCCTTTTTTGGCGCTCAGGATGTATGTTGAACTTATTGATGGTTTTGGCTGGGGGCCGATAGAGCAGGTGTACCGCGATTACCGGGCGATGCCGGCAAGCCAATACCCAAAAACAGAAGCCGACAGGCGCGATATTTGGTTTGTTGAGATCAGTAAGGCGACGCATCGAAACCTGGGGCCGTTTTTTGATAAGTGGCTTATCCCGGTTACTAACGATGCAAAAGAGCAGGTGAGCAAACTCCCGGTTTGGTTGCCTGAGGAATTAAAGTGAACAAGCGCAACAAAATCCATTGGTTCGCAAAACCAAACCTATAACTGGATGTTATTACTGCACATCTAAAAATGAATACTATGGATTTGCAGATAAAAGGGAAGTGGAACGAGTTGAAGGGAAAGGTTAAACAAGCTTATGGCGATTTAACCGAGGACGATTTGACCCACGAAGAAGGAAAAGATGACGAACTGTTGGGCAAGCTACAGCAAAAGACCGGCAAAGGCCGCGATGAGCTGGTAAAATGGATCAACAGTTTATAGTATTATTTATTGTTTTGGAAAAGAGGTGCGCGGATTTGTCGGGCACCTCTTTTTTTATGCGGGTATTTTTGACGAAAGGCCCAGTATTAGTTGTCAAATTACAGGGTTTTTAGTATATTTATACGGAACGGTTGAAGCGCGAAGCAGGAAGCATAAAACAAAAAAGCATTGCGAAAATACCGACAAATACCCCCCTGTTTAGTGGCAGTTGCAGTGGCAAGTAGCGGTAAGCGATGACTTAACATTGAAATATTACAACATTCAAACCTTTCAACAACATTAAAAATACCGAAGAATACCGATGTCGTTAACCCGTATACGTACTTTAACATCATTTAACAAACAGGGTAACCATATTTAGCTATTTTCACTTGCTTAACTATTGCGTCGCCCGCGTGTAACTATAACCGACTTTTCCAGTCAAAATATTAGTTACCGCATGCAACCATTTCAACCCGATATCCATCTTACACAAAACTATTAGCTTGAAAAAATTATACCGCCGCCTGCCGCTAAGGCACCTCATCACCCTGACTATCTTATTGTTTAGCATACCCGCGCTGGCGCAAACGGTTAGCTTAAGTGGCACCATTATCGATGAAAAGGGCAATACAATACCCTTTGCCAGTGTGTACATCCGCAATACAACTAAAGGTACATCGGCTAATAGCGAAGGTAAATACCAACTACAATTAGTGCCGGGCAGTTACGAGGTGTTATTTAAAGCGATCGGGTTTAAACAAGAAGCGCGCAAGGTGAGCATTACCGCCAACCAGGTTGTTGATGTGGTAATGCATGCCGAGTCTTTCCAGCTTCAAACGGTCAATATCGGTGGTGAAGACCCGGCTTATGGCATCATCCGCAAGGCCATAAAAAAACGCCCGTATTATTTAAAACAAGTTAATGCTTATGACTGCGAGGTTTACATCAAAGGTTTGCAAAGAATGCTGGCAATGCCTAAAAAGTTTATGGGCCGCGATTTGCAGAAAGCCGCACGTGAGAATGGGTTGGATAGTAACCGTACGGGAATAATTTACCTGTCGGAGTCGGAATCAAAATACACGTTTCAACAGCCCGACCTGGTGCATGAGGAGATGATATCGTCGAAGGTGTCTGGACGTAACCAGGCCTTTAGCTTTAACCGGGCATCGGATCTGAAGGTTAACTTTTATAACAACATGGAAAACTGGGAGGGCTTGAGCAACCGTCCGTTCATATCGCCCATTGCTAATAACGCCATGTTATACTACCGGTACGCATTGGTTGGTACCATGATTGAGAATGGCGAAACCATTAATAAAATAAAGGTTACGCCCCGCCGTGATTACGACGCCGCTTTTACGGGATATATTTATATTGTTGAAGACAGCTGGCGCATTTACAGTTTGGACCTGTACGTTACCAAAAAAGCAAACCTCAATTTTATTGATACTTTGAAGATAAACCAGCAATTTTTGCCGGTAAGTAAGGATGTTTGGATGACATCATCGATCCGTTTTGATTTTACCGGTGGGTTTTTCGGATTTAGGTTTGGCGGGTATTTTATATCGATCTATAAAAACTACGACCTTAACCCGGTTATTGATAAAAAGGAGTTTAACGAGGTGATGCGTATCACCAAAGATGTAAACAAAAAGGATTCAACCTATTGGGAAAAAGAGCGCCCGATACCATTAACCAAAGAAGAAACCACCGACTATGTTAAAAAGGCAGTACTGGCCAAAAAGCGGGAGTCGCGCCCTTATATGGATTCGATAGACCACGTGAATAATAAGGCCCACTTTATGAGCCTGCTTATAGGCAACGGATATACCCACCGGAACAGGTTTAAAAAAGAATACTTTCATATAGGCTCGCTATTGCAGGCGGTTGATTTTAATACCGTTGAGGGTTTTGCTTTGACCGCCGATGCCACTTATGCCAAGCAGATTGACAGCATAACCAATAAGTACCTGCTTTTACGCGGTAAGGTAAGATATAGCTTTGGCAGCCAAAACGTGCATGCCAGCGTGAGCGGCAATATACCGTTAAACGAGTTTAATTTAGGTTTTAACGTAGGTAGCGATGTGGTAGACCTGAATAATTTAACCCCGTTTGGTGCAGGTGATAACCGGACCTATAGTTTGTTTTACCACCAAAATTACGAGAAGTTTTACGATAAGCAGTTTGCCCAGATAACGCTTTCGCACAGGATAGTTGGTGGCTTTATTGCCAACGCGGGCATAGAGGCATCAAACAGGCAATGGCTAAATAATATTACCAACTACTCGTTTTACTACCAGGATAAGCAATATACATCCAACAATCCGCTCGATCAGTTTAGCACGCAGCCCCTGTTTGCCAATAGCAAAGCTTTTAAGATCCAGGTTGGTGCCAGTTATGATTTTAGTAATACTTACGATACTTACCCAACCGGGCGCTATTATTACGCATCTAAGTACCCGCGTGTTGCTATAAATTACCTGAAAGGTATAAAAGGTTTGTTTGGTAGCGACGTTGATTACGATGAGTTGACTGCAACTGTCAGCGAAAGCGATATACCTTTAGGCGTATACGGCAAAACCTCGTTTTTAGTTGGAGCGGGCAAATTTTTGAACACAAGCAGTTTGTATTATACAGACTATAAGCAATTTGCCGGTTCGGTTTTGCAACAGTATCTGCCAACAGCCAATGCCTTTTTATTGCTGGATCCCTATAAATACAGCACCAACGACGAGTATTTTGAAGCACATTTGGAGCATAACTTTTCGGGGTTCATCCTTAATAAATTGCCATTGATCCGTAAACTCAAACTACAGGAAATAGTTGATTACAACTTTTTGGCCACACCTGCCTTAAATGGCTACAGCGAGTTGGGTTTTGGTGTTCAGTATCTGGGCTTTCGCGCTATGTATGGTTTAGGCTTTGACAATACCGGGCACCAAATACAGGGGTTCCGTTTCGGGATAAACCTGTTTAACGGCGCGAGACGAAGGTAAGCCAAAAAACCGCCTGCCATGAGCTTAGCAGGCGGCCTTTTCAACCTTACTTACCTAATATGCGTTGTCGCGCATAGCCTTAATTTCATCGTGTGCGGCGCGCAGGGTGGCTTTTTGGCGGGTTATCACTTCCCTTAAAAAAGTGGGCAGTTCATCATCTTCCAAAGCTGCATCGTAGGCCCTTTGCGCGGCGTCTTCGCCAAATTCGCAACTTGCCAAAATGCTTTTACGGTCATGCCCGGTAAATGCGGCTTTGACGTCCATCCAGGTTCGGTAAATTTTGCCAGCGGTGGTGCTATCGGTATCCATATCCTCGCCTAAGGCTTGTATCTCGGTACCGAGTTCCATTTTACATTGATGGCTTTCGCCGATGAACCTGGAGAAAAGGGTTTTCAGATCGTCATTTTCGACGGAGGTTTCCCTCAATGCGCGCTCATAGCCTATGATCCGGTCGTTGTTGATCTGGACCAGATCATTCAAAATATCGATTGTTGCTTCCTTGGTTTCCATAGTATTTATGTTTGTTTATACTACTATAACCGAGTCGTTTTTATAATGTTTTGATTAATTTAATTTCGTTTTGGTTATTAAGTTATTTTGTTACTGACTTACTATGTTGGTAAGTTATTGGTCTGCCAACTTACAATAACCAATAACTATCCCAATAGATCCTTCTTAAACTCCGGCTTTTTGCGGTGTTTGGTGGCCTGCTCAAAAGCGTAGGCCAAGCCGATCAATTTACCCTCAGTATACGGTTGCCCGAAAAACGAAAAGCCTATCGGCAGCCCGTGGACCGCGCCCATGGGTACCGTTATATGCGGGTAACCGGCCATAGCGGCAGGAGAGGAGAATGAAAAGCCGGTATCATAATCGCCGTTGGCCAGATCGATACAGCAGGCCAGGCCATTGGTAGCGCCGCAAATAGCATCCAGGTTGTTCTCTTTCATCAGGGTGTCGATGACTTTGCGGGTAACACCTTGCGATATCGTTAAGGCGTCCAGGTATTCTTTGCTGTTCAGGTCGCCTTTGGTGATGGCGAGGTCTAATATCTCCTGCTTAAAATACGGCATAGCCTTAGCTTCGTTGGCTTTGTTAAAGTCGATCACGTCTTTAATGTTCTTTATCTTAGTTGTAGACGATGCCAAATATTTGTTAAGCCCGTCTTTAAACTCGTAAACTAAAACTAAAAACTCGGCCTTGTCCACATCTTTCAATTGTTTGATCAGCTCGATCTCAACCACAGTAGCGCCAAGTGTTTTGATAGCGTCGATCGCTTTTTGCATGGTTGCCACCACATCCTGGTTAGCACCTTTTAAAAAGGATTTTTCGAGGCCGACGCGTTTACCTTTAAGGCTATTGGCGTCTAAAAAAATAGCGTAGTTGGATGAGGGGCCTTTAATAGTTACGTCAAGAGTAGCCGGGTCCTCCATATCATCTCCAACCAATGCACTCAACAATAGGGCAGCATCGGTAACTGTACGCGCCATAGGCCCGGCGGTATCCTGTGTTTTAGAGATAGGGATAATGCCCGATCGGCTTAACAAACCAACCGTGGGTTTAATACCAACTAATCCGCTAACCGATGATGGTGAGACTACGGAACCATCTGTTTCGGTACCAATGCCAACGGTGCAAAGGTTAGCAGCCACACCCGCGCCCGTGCCCGAGCTTGACCCGCTGGGGTTATGGTCTAAAATGTAGGGCATTTTGGTTTGGCCGCCACGGCTGCTCCAGGCGCTTGTTGAGCGTGTCGACCTAAAGTTGGCCCATTCGCTCAGGTTGGTTTTGCCCAGTATTACTGCACCTGCAGCACGTAGTTGCTTAATAATAAAGGCATCTTTGGCGGCATGGTTGCCTACTAAAGCCAATGCACCTGCGGTGGTCATCATTTTATCGCCGGTGTTGATGTTATCCTTGATTAAAACAGGGATGCCGTGCATCGGCCCACGCACTTTACCATCTTTACGTTCTTTATCCAAAGCATCGGCAATGCTTAACGCATCGCTGTTTAACTCGATAATGGCGTTAAGTTTTGGGCCTTTCTTATCTATCTCGGCAATTCGTTTCAGGTACAACTCGGCAATGGAGCGCGCGGTATGCGTGCCCGCTTTCATTTTATCCTGTAAAGCGCCGATGGTAATTTCGTTCAGTTCAAAAGTGTCTGGTTTCTCCTGGTCATCTTCATCTTTGTCATCGTCTTTTTTATCGGGACCTGATGCGATGCACGATGGTGCCAGTGTTGCTGTTAACGCGATGCCTGCGATGGAGCTTGCTTTAAGAAAGTTTCTTCTGATCATAATTTACCGGATAAGAGGCTGTTTATCCGATAAATATAACAATTAGTATAATCAACAGAAATACGTCGGAGTTATTGAGCGGCGTTTTTCTCTTCGTCGGCTTTATTGGCGGCGTCCAGTTCTTCGTTGATGGTGATCGCCTCTTCGACCGAGTGGCTCTGCGTATTTGATGGGGCCTGCTGGGTTAGTTCAACCAGTTTGCGGTAATGCTCGTACAGTACATTTAGTTCGCCTTCGCTCAGGTCTTGAATATTGAGCAGGCGGTTGCTTGCCGAGTTGTTGGCCGCTATTAGCTCGTTCAGCTTTAATTGCACGGCGATAGATTCTTTATTTTGCGAGCGTTGAATCAAAAAAACCATTAAAAAGGTAATGATAGAGGTGCCGGTATTAACAATAAGCAGCCAGGTGTTGGAATACATAAATATTGGCCCGGTAACCAGCCATAAAAAAATAAGGCCCATAGCTATACCAAACATGGCCGATGTTGCGCTGAAGTTGATGATAGCGGTGCTTGCGCGTTCAAACGCCGAGCTTTTATTAGTGGTTTCTTCGGTAGGGGTGCCCATGTTTTTTACGGATGCTTAGCTAATATCCTGCCATAAATTTAGCATTTAGCTGCTAATCAAACTTAACGATTATTAGTGACCGTTGCAGTCGACAAGGTGTAGTTTTTTATACACGATAAAGTATGGCTTTGCATACTATCCGGCTAAATTTTGAAATGTAAAAACCGCTCTATCTGGTTTTATCGTAATTCAATCAAATTAAATTTGCTTTCGCGATGATCTGGCATTTGATTGGATAGGGTATAGGAAAAAGATACAGAAAAATGGAAATTGTCAAAAAGAGCGTACCTGCTAACGACGACAACCAGAAGTGGGAAAACCCTGCAAATCCGGAAGCGCCAAAAGACGAGCGGGAGAACGAACAAATAGCGCGTCAGTTTGAAGAGGCAAAGCGGAGGAACGATAACCTGACGGACAGCGAAGAAATAGAGAAACAAAAACATTAATTGACATCAACTTAAAACACTGACAACATGAAAGCTATCAAATCAACATCGGTAACCAAAATGATCAATCGTTTTGACAATCAACTTAAAGCACTGTTAATGAAAGATCTGGAGGCTATCAAAGCTGCTAAAAGCCAGATCGTGAAGAGCATCCACCAGCCAACCACTTTATCGGTTGCCTGATCATCATATATCCTACATCTACCTATTTTAACATTTACTACCTATTTAAAACATCAGGCTCCGGTGACAACCGGGGCCTCTTTTTTTGAGGTATACCTGATGATGAGGGCGGCCGTTTTTGCCGATGCACCGGCGCTGCCCATTTTTATATCCAGTTCATCGTAATTTTTGAGCATCGCATCGCGATAAGCAGCATTGTTTAACAAATTATCCAACTCTGTTTTTACCGCATCTTCATTATAATCGGCTTGTATCAGTTCTTTGACTACCAGCCTGTCCATAATCAGGTTGACCAGCGAAATAAATCCAACCTTGATAACCATGCGGGCTATACCGATAGATATGGCGTTGCCTTTATACACTACAACCTGCGGTACATTAAACAAAGCAGTCTCAAGTGTTGCCGTGCCCGAAGCTACGATAGCGGCGCTGGCATTATTGAGGAGGTTGTAGGTGGAATTGAACAACACCGGGATAGGGGTGGTGCCTTCGAAAAAGTGATTGTAAAAAGTGATATTGAATGATGGGGCGCCGGCTATCACAAACTGGTATTGCGGAAAGTGGTTTGCCATGGTAACCATTAAAGGCAGCAGGTAATTGATCTCCTGCTTGCGGCTGCCGGGCAGCAGGGCTATAATAGGCTTAGACGTTAAAAGGCTGTTGCCGATAAAATCGGGATCGGGTTTAAAGGCCGAAACGGCGTCCAAAAGCGGGTTGCCTACATAGTCTACATCCATGCCCCAGTCTTTGTAAAAATCAACCTCGAAGGGGAGGATGCAAAACATGTGATCGACCGAGCGTTTTATTTTAAGTACCCGTTTTTGATTCCAGGCCCAAACCTTGGGCGATATATAGTAACAGACTTTGATACCCTGATCTTTGGCAAACTGTGCTATTTTGAGATTAAAACCCGGAAAATCGATCAGGATCAAAACATCAGGCTGCCAGGTGATGATATCCTGTTTACAGGCTTTAAGGTTATTTAAAACAGTGCGCAGGTTAACCAATACTTCCACGAACCCCATAAATGCCATATCGGCGTAGTGTTTCACCAGGCGGCCGCCTTCGGCCTGCATCAGGTCGCCACCAAAATACCTGAAATCGGCATCACTGTCCAGCTCTTTAAGCGCTTTCATCAGGTTAGCGCCATGCAGATCGCCCGATGCTTCGCCTGCTACCAGGTAGTACCGCATGTGTTAAAAATTAAAGTAGGAGCTATCATATTAAACCAATTGGAATTACACAGTATTGCGCAATATGTGCACTTTATTTCACAAAAATACGCATTTATCTGCTATCGAAACTAATAATGCCCTAAGCTTACGCCAGATCATAGGCAGCTATGAACTATAACAATCCGGATACAATTGAACTATTGTAAATGCCTGTAGTCTAAATATTTAGAAAGCACTTTAAACAACAACTCAACTGAAATGATCATGAAAAAATTAAGCTTAATGATACTGGCTTTGGTACTGGGTACCACGGCATTCGGGCAAAAATTTGTCCCAACCATTAACGGCAACAGTGTAATTAGTTACACCTTTACCCAAAACGATGGTCAGCCAATACCGCTTACGCTGACCATAACCAGTTTAGGCGCCCCAACCAAGATGGATTGGAGTATTGATGGTTACGGCAACGGCTCGTACGAAATGTCGGCCAAAGCATTAGAGAGCGGCAAAGGTATGTCGATAGCAACCCCGCAACCTGATATATTAACTAAACTACCCGACTATAAAACAGTTGCCTGCATATCAAAAGAAGCGTTTAACAACCTTGTGAAGACACAAGCCTTTGAATACGACGATCTGAAATATAGCGTAACCAAAACTGATGTCAGCCTTATGTTGAATGACAAGCCTTTGGATGTTTTTCATGCGGTGGCAACAAACGGTAAAGGCGAGTTATGGATACTAAACAACCCCGATTTCCCGCTGATCTGCAAAACAAAAGACAATGCACAGGGCGTTGACCTTAACCTGGTTAGCGTAAAATAAACACGGTATTATGTTTATGTTAAGTACTGTAAAAGCAATGGTTTGTTAACCTAAGCATAATAGTGCATGCCTAAATTTAGGCATGAAAAACATTTACGGATTTATTTTAGCCTTATTGGTTTGCAACGCCGCACGTGCGCAAAAATTTGTTCCGCAAATTAAAGCCGGGACCGAGATGGATTACACCGTATCATTAGGCGGGCAAAAAGTGGGCTTCGCGCTGACGGTTAGCAGCATGGGCGATTCTCTTAAAATGAAATGGGAAGTTGCCGATTACGGATCGGGTAATTACCTGATGGGTGCCAAAAGCCTGCAAAGCGGTAAAGGTATGTACCTGCAATCGCCCCAGCCTGACCAAAATGTTAAACTGGCCGAAACCGAGACCATCGCTTTTATTTCGAAGAACTCGTTTAACGACATGACCCAAAAACAAACCATGGAATTTGGGGACCTGAAATATGTTTTGGATAAAGCGGATAAGGCACCTATCCGGGTGGCAGATCAAGACCTGGATGTACTGCATATGGTAGCTACAAATGGCAAAACCGAATTATGGATATTGAATAACCCCGATTTTCCACTGATCTGCAAAACCAAAAACGGCAGTTACGGGGTTGACCTGACGCTGGATTATATTAAATGATCTGTCCCTGGTTGGTGTAATTTGTTGGGCGGGCTATTGTAATTGTAGAAATATGATTACATTTAAGCTGCAAAGCACTCACATGGTGCAGTTTGCCAAACCTGATTATGCCAGTCAAAACAAAACCCAGCCTGTTTATTACCATTTTGTGGTGCGGTGCCTTAGTGGGTACTTTAGATATTTGCGCCGCTTTTGCTAACGCTTTCATCTCGTTCGAGGTGGGGCCCATAGCAGTTTTAAAATACATCGCGTCGGCCATGTTTGGTGCAAGCGCGCATACCGGCGGTACGGATATGGTTATTTACGGCCTATTGATGCATTACGGCATCGCCTATTTTTTTACCGCGTTGTTTTTTGTGTTGTATCCGCGCCTGGGCGGAGGCAGTCAAAACCCCATACTTATTGGGGTGTTGTACGGCATATTTATATGGCTGGTGATGAACCTTGCCGTTGTGCCTTTAACCAAAATTCCGCATGGGCACATGCACGCGCCCCAGGCCATCATCAATGCAGTCATACTCATCATCATGATCGGGGTGCCGGTGTCGTTTATTGCCAGCAATTTTTATTCGGGCGGGGCTAAACGGTAAAATCCCAGGTGTTTAAAACGGGGATGGCATGATGGGCGGTCAGGTCAAACTGCACGGGTACTACCGAAGCGTAATGATGATCCAAAGCCCAAACATCGGTATCTTCGCCGTGATCGTTCGACTGGAAAACGCCCGTTAACCAATAGTAATTGCGCTTGTACGGGTCTTGCCGCTCGTCAAACTCTTCGGCCCACTTGGCGTTGGCCTGCCTGCAAATTTTAATGCCTTTTATAGTATTACCATTGGGGAAGTTAACATTGAGCAATGTTGCTGTGGGCAATCCGTTGTTTAAAACCTGCAGCGCTATGGCTTTCACATATTTTAAACAGTGACTAAAATCGGCGTTAAGCGTATAATCATCCAACGAAAAACCGATAGAGGGGATACTCTCGATAGCGCCCTCGACCGCTGCCGACATGGTGCCCGAGTACAATACGTTAATAGAGTTGTTTAAGCCGTGGTTGATACCCGAAACGCATAGGTCAGGCTTTTTACCTTTAAAAATTTTAGTGACGGCCAGCTTTACACAATCTACCGGCGTACCGCTGCAGCGGTACATCTCAACACCTTCGTAAATATCAACCTTATCCAATCGCAATGGCTTGCCAATGGTAATGGCGTGGCCCATGCCTGATTGTGGACTATCGGGAGCAACCACCACCACATGGCCTATCTCGGCCATGGTATCCATTAAAGCCTTAATGCCCGGGGCGGTGATACCATCGTCGTTTACAACAAGTATGGTGGGTTTGGTTTTCATATGCGGGCAAAGGTAATAATCGTTAAATTATTTACAGGCCACTATCGAATAAGTAAATCTATTTGTTCTTGTCACAGTATTTGCGAATATAAAAGTTGGCGGAGGTGTCACCGATATCTTTAGCGCGTTGAAAGTCTGTGCAGGCCTCATCCTTTTTCTGTAAAGCATATTCATATACACCGCGGTAGATATAGGCCCTTGAAAAATCGTTTTTTATGGCGATGGCATTGCTAAAGTCGTTTACCGCTAAGGCGTATAGTTTAAGATCGACGTAGCAAAACGCTCTGTTATAAAAACTATTGAGCTTGCCTGAGTTCCCTTTAAGTGCTATTGTGTAGTCATTAATTGCACTTTCAAAGTCGCGTTTATCCTGCTTAGCCACCGCCCGGGCGTAGTAAGCTCTATAATAGTCGGGTTTGATCTTTATTACCTTGTCAAAATCATCTATTGCTTTATCAAAATCGCGCATTGCGCTATATTGCGTACCCCGTACATAAATAGCAAATAAAAAATCAGGGTTGATTTCAATAGATCTGTCAAGATCTTTTAAAGCGCCTTCGGCGTCGCCGTCTGATATCCTGGCACTTGCCTTGGCGTAAAACGCAAATGCGAAATTAGGATCGAGCGATGTTGCCTTATCTAGTTTCTCAATCGCTTTATCATAATCGTTCAAATAATAATATACCTGTCCCAAGCCTAAATAGGCGTTGGCATTTTGGGGGTCGCGGGCAATTGCCAAATTGTACTCATCAATCGCATCCTGGTACTTACCGAGCAGGAAATAGTTGCCAGCATTAACATAATGGTTATCCGATGGGAAATCGGTTTTGTTTTTGCAGGAGTCTAAAGCCAAACAAAAAAACAACAGCAAAAAAAGATAGCGGTTCATGTTTTAAATATAGTACTATTTGATGAGCTATTGGTTACGTCAATTACCACGGATACCGATAATGATCTTCGTCACGTTTAGCGTATGTAAATTACTTGCAAAACACGGATTAATATGATCTGTTTTTTATAAACATTTGCAATAGTGTTGTTTTTAAAGTGTTAAAATTTTGTTAAATTTGTTATGAATGTCATACTAAATCGGTAGACTATTTACTAATTTGTTTTGTTTGTGACAGTTTTATTACAAAATAAATTTGCAGATTATGTTTATTAGTGTTACTTTTACACTATCAAATCAATAGCGATGTTGATTGTTTAAAAAGTCTTCTCATAATTTAGGTTTATAATTGGTTAGTAAAAGCCTCCTGCCCATCAGGAGGCTTTACTTGTTTATAGGGTTTTGCTAAACAACAATTGTTAAACATTAATTTGTACGGAAAAACTTTTTTGTTACTTTTGCCACCCGCAACGGGGAATTAGCTCGGTTTGCCGGAGGGCTTGCAAGCCCCGAAAGCTTTCGGGTGAAGAGGTCATCAGTTGCTGAAAACATAAGGGGGATTAGCTCAGCTGGCTAGAGCGCTTGCATGGCATGCAAGAGGTCATCGGTTCGACTCCGATATTCTCCACACTGATAATCAGCCACTTACAAACCAAGTAAGTGGCTTTTTTGTTCCAGGTAATACCAAGGTAATACCCTCTTGCATGTTTACACGCACCCTATTGAATATCATTGATCGTTGAATTCGAAAAATCTTTTGTTAGAAAGGTAATTAAATTTCGATCTGTAGACCAAAATCCTGCCCATTTCCTGAACGCTATTAGTCTTTTTTGAAAAAAAGTTTGTGTCCGAGTCGGACAATATCGGAGTATTTGAATCCATTTAAAGGCAACCTTTGTCAAAAAATAATTGACTATGGAAACAAATGAAGCTAAACGGAATAATCGTCAATCGCCTGTATTTGCTAACCAATTGACCACTGTTGAGGACCTGATCAATTTTAAGAAGGATTTAATTGCAGAGATCAGAAACCTGATCTCCGCCCACGCCAGCCAGCCGGTTAAGCGATGGCTCAAATCATTTGAGGTTAAAGAACTGCTGCATATATCGACCGGAACACTGCACAATCTTCGAACGAACGGCACTTTACCATTCACAAAAATTGGGGGTGTTGTTTTTTACGATATGGTAGCTGTTGAAAAAATTCTTG
>Ga0206938_1088_pt1 | contig 24368 bp, 19 predicted proteins | sample Alteio_BWOrgHeat_12_FD_152918 | JGI IMG/M metagenome (GOLD analysis project Ga0206938, IMG submission 152918) | Enriched cells from forest soil in Barre Woods Harvard Forest LTER site, Petersham, Massachusetts, United States -... | ecosystem: Environmental > Terrestrial > Soil > Temperate forest >... | reverse complement strand
AAGTTGCAAAGGTTGGCTACAACTCAGTTGAAGGAGCCACATACACGGGTGATGAAAAATTTTATGGCATGAGCCCGTCAGACTTTTCGAAGGTTTTGAAAGACAATGGCCTGGTAATGAAAAGCTGCCATTTCCGTTTGGGCGAAGACATGAAGGATACGAAGGGAACTATTTTAAACGACTGGAGTAAAGCCGTTGACGATGGCGCCGCCCTGGGCTTGCAATATATGATTTGCGCATGGCTGTCACCTGCCGAACGGGGCACGCTGGACCATTATAAACAAATAGGCGAAGATTTAAACAAAGCCGGCGAGGTTTGCAAAAAAGCGGGGATCCAGCTTTGTTATCATAACCACGATTTTGAATTTATACAGGAAAACGGGAAGTATCCTTACGATACGCTGCTTTCAACCACGGATAAGGACCTGGTGAAAATGGAAATGGACATGTATTGGATGACCAAGGCAAAGCAAGACCCGATTGCGCTGTTTAACGAACACCCGGGCCGTTTCCCGCTGTGGCATTTAAAAGATATGGACAATACCCCAAAGCAAATGTTTGCCGAAGTTGGCAGTGGTATTATCGACTTTAAAGCCATATTTAAACATGCCAATAAAGCAGGATTGAAATACTTTTTTGTTGAACAGGATATTTGCCCCGGCGATCCTTTCGACAGCATTACCAAAAGCTATAATTATATAAAAACCAATTTGGTTTAACGGTCTAAAATCAATCAAAAAAGCCGGGCTTTCAAGTGAAAGTCCGGCTTTTTTTTGAGTTAATGATTTTTTAAAACATTGAATAAGTTGCCGGTTCTGGCTTTAATGTCCCGGTAACCAGCGCTTCCAAAGATAGACTGATAGCCAACTGCACTTCATGCAGGGGTTTTTCCAATTGCTGCAATTGCTTTTCCGGGCATTTTTTTCCCCCGCATGCTTCCCATAAAATGTTTAAAATGAATGGTTTTTGGGACAGAACGTTTTATTTCGCTACTTTTATTTGCCAGGGACCATCGCAGTATTAAATTACCAAAAACATAACCCCATGATCACGGCTTTGAAAATTCTTTTTAGTATCCTGTTTGTATGCATGTGCTATACGGTTATCAGCACCAGCATGCACAGCAATTTATTTGAGCAATGGAATTTTCTAGGCACCATCCCCTGGATGCGTGCCACCCTTTGGGATTTTTACGCCAATGTAACGGTGATCTTTTTATGGGTATGCTATAAAGAAAACAGCATCCTTTTAAGGTTAATATGGCTGATATTATTGGTTGCATTGGGCAGCATCGCCTCCTGTGCCTATGTGCTCATTCAACTTTTCAGGCTCAAAAAAAATGAGGGGTTAAAAGAATTATTTGGCAAACAAAATGGATAGCAATTCAATTTACGTGTTGGTTGGCTATTCGCTTCTTGCATGCTGCGGCATTATGTTCATTGTATGGCTATGGTCGTACAGAATAAAAAATGCAGGAGTAGTGGATATATTCTGGTCGTACAATTTCCCTGTAATTGCCATTATCCTGTTGCTGCTGGCGCCCGGTTTTGAAACCCGAAAGCTGCTTATTTGCGGCATGGTGATCATTGCTGGTGCCCGCCTCGGCACCCATTTAGCCCTTAGGGTATTAAAACACCTCCGGCAGGAAGAGCCGCGCTATGCACAGATCCGCAAAGAATGGGGCAAAAACGCCGAAGTAAAAATGGCCTTCTTTTTTCAGGCGCAGGCCATCTCCAATATTTTACTCGCTATCCCCTTTTTTATCATCACGCTGAATACTAATCCTCAACTTGGCACTCCTGAATATATCGGGGTTGCTTTATGGGTGATCAGTGTTATCGGCGAAGCCACCGCCGATGCCCAGTTGGCTGTATTTAAAAAAGACCCAGGCAACAAAGGCAAAGTTTGCGATACCGGCCTGTGGGGTTATTCAAGGCACCCCAATTATTTTTTTGAATGGCTGATGTGGGTATCGTATTTCGTTTTTGCGTTGGGTTCGCCGTATGGCTACCTGGCTATCATCAGCCCGGCTATTATCCTTTACCTGCTGTTGAAAGTAACCGGAATACCGGCTACTGAAGAGCAATCCCTCCGCACAAAAGGCGAAGCATTTAAAAAGTACCAGCAAAAAACCAGTGCATTTGTGCCGTGGTTTAAAAAGAGTTAAAGGTTAGTCCGAAAGTCAGTAAAGTCGGGAAGTCCGACCGCGTGCCGCCTTAGCTTTAGCGGTGGCGCAAAGAAGCTGCAACTGACATCCGCCAACTGGTGGGTAACCTCAATTATAAAGAAGTTTACTGTAAAAACCATTGATGCCCGGCCACCCCTGCATCTATGCATTAAAATCTAAAAAAGTTATTTAGAAGATTATTCTTATCCCTCACAATTGTTCAAAATATTTGCAACTAATCGGCCCCTGCGGCGTCTAACCTTAAAAAATTAAAAGCTTTTATTTCTGTTGTAATCTTTCACTATTTTAGATGCTTAAACTGACCCATATGAAGAAACTAATTTTTACTCTCCTCATTTTCTGCGCATTTATGAGCCGGTCCCGCGCGCAGGACCACCTGCTCTGGATGCAGCAGCCTGCCATTTCACCTGATGGAAACTGGATTGCTTTTGAATATAAAGGCAACCTGTTTAAGGTTTCATCAGCCGGTGGCGCGGCGGTTGCATTAACCATCAACAGCGCTTACAACGGCTATCCCGTTTGGAGCCACGATGGCAAGTCTATCGCTTTCGCTTCAGACAGGTATGGCAATTTTGATGTGTTTATTATGCCCTCAAATGGTGGTAACGCTACCCGCCTCACCTATAACTCAAGCAAGGATATTCCTTATGATTTTTCGCCCGATAACCAGACCGTTTATTTCGGTACCCGCCGCTATGATGTGGCCTCCTCAGTGCGATTTCCGGACGATTACTATTTTACCAAATTATATAAAGTGCCTGCAAAGGGCGGCCGCAGCTTAATGGTTAACTCTGCCGGGACAGAATATGTGCATTTTAATAAAGCCGGGGATAAGTTCATTTTCCAGGACCGTAAGGGTTACGAAAACCCATACCGCAAACACCATACATCAGCTGTTACACGCGACATCTGGATCTATGATGTGAAGAATAACACGTACACTAAAGTATCAACTTTTGTTGGCGAGGACCGTGAACCTGTTTGGGGTGATGGCGATAAATTCTATTACCTGAGCGAACGCAATGGCAACCAAAACCTTTACGGTTCATCGGAAGCTGACATCAATAACATTACCCAGCTTACCCATTTTGATAAGGACCCTGTACGCAATTTGTCACGGTCTGATAACGGCACTTTTGCCTTTACCCAGGATGGGGAGATTTATACATTAAAAGAAGGCGGACAACCGCAAAAATTAACGATTACCGCAGCTGCCGATTTTGACAGCGACCAGGTTAAAAGCATCGCGGTTAATGGCCAGGCTACCGAAATGGCGGTATCGCCTGACGGTAAGGAAGTGGCCTTTGTTTACCGGGGCGAAATTTTTGTTACTGCGGTTGACGGTTCCATTACCAAAAGAATAACCAATACACCTTACCAGGAGCGGATGATTCAGTTTAGTCCGGATGGACGCAGTATTTTGTATTCGGTTGAAAATGAAAAATCGTGGGACATTTATAAGGTATCCATCGCCAATAAAAGCGAACCTTATTTTTATGCCTCTACCACGTTGAATTTTGAACCGGTGATTGCTACCGATAAGGACGAATTCCAGGGTGTTTATTCGCCGGATGGCAAAAAAATAGCTTACCTGGAAGAAAGGAACATTATAAAAGTGTATGATATAGCCAGCAAAACTTCAACTACTTTGCTTCCCGAAGGTGTAAATTATTCATATGCTGATGGTGACCAGTATTTTACCTGGTCGCCCGATGGCAAATACCTGCTGGCACAATCAAGCGAGGGGCATATTTTCACCAACCAGGTGATTTTGTTTAAAACCGATGGCAGCGGCAAGCGCGTTAACTTAACTCAAAGCGGGTTTAATAATGGCCAGCCCCAATGGGGGATGGGCGGCAAAATGATGTACTGGTTCTCTGACAAAAACGGCATGAAAAACCTGAGCCGCGGCAGCCAGAGCGATGTTTTTGCGATGTTTTTTGACCAGGCAGCCTGGGATAAGTACCAGTTGAGCAAGGATGATCTTACCTTAAAAAACGAACAGGACAAACGTGATTCCGTCGACATAAAAAAGAAAGAAGCTGCCGCCAAAAAGGGCAAAAAAGACACAACCAAAGTAAAAGAGCCTGATTTTGTGCCAAGCCTGGATAATTTAGACAACCGCACCGAAAGGCTTACCATCAGCTCTGCCGATATTGCTGATTCAAAACTATCAACCGATGGCGAAAAATTGTACTATTTAGCAAGGTACGACAAGGGCTATAATTTATGGGTAACCATGCCCCGTACCAACGAGACAAAAATGTTAGCCGAATTAAAGGCGCCGAATGGATCGCTGGTAATGAGCAACGATGGAAAATCCTTATTCCTGCTGGCGGATGGCAATATCATGAAGGTGGGTGTGGATGACGGTAAAGTTAGCCCCGTGCAGATCAATGCTAAAATGGAGTTAAATGCTGCGGCTGAACGGGCCTATATCTTCGATCATATTTACAAGCAGGTGCCCAAGAAATTTTTTGATCCTAAAATGCAGGGCGTCGACTGGAAATATTACCACGACAATTATGTGAAGTTTTTGCCGTCCATCAATAACAATTATGATTTTGAAGTGTTGATCAGCGAATTTTTGGGTGAACTGAACGCTTCGCATACCGGCGGCGGTTACGGCCCCCGTTTCCCTGATGGCGATGCCACGGCTTCATTAGGTTTATTGTATGATAATTCAATTGGCGGTGCCGGACTGAAGGTGGTAGACGTTATTGCCGGCGGACCTTTTGATATTGATAAAACCAAATTGAAAAAAGGGGACATCATTGATAAAATTGACGGTATGCCGATCACCGATGACGATGACTGGGCGAAACTGCTCAACCATAAAGAGGGGAAATATACCCAGGTAAATTTCCATAATCCCAAAACTAATGAACAGTTCCAGGAAACGGTAAAACCCATCAATACCGGTATGGAAGGCGGCATGCTGCTTTATAATCGCTGGATAAAAAAGATGGAATATTTAACCGACAGCCTTTCAAATGGGCAGGTGGGTTACGTACACGTGCGAGGTATGGACGATCCAAGCTACCGGGTTACATTCGACAAGGTTTTAGGTAGAAATATTGATAAAAAAGCACTGATCGTTGACACCCGTTTTAACGGCGGCGGATGGCTGCATGATGATCTGGCTACCTTTTTGGGCGGGAAAGAATATTTAACCTTGCGCCCGCAAAGCAACAAAACCCAGGGCGGTGAATCCATGAATAAATGGACCCGGCCAAGCTGCGTTTTAATGAGCGAAGGCAATTATTCGGACGCGTTTATTTTCCCTTATGTTTATAAAGAATTGAATATAGGTAAACTGATCGGTATGCCGGTGGCAGGTACCGGAACAGCCGTATGGTGGGAAGACCAGATAGACAATACCATTTATTTCGGCATCCCAATGATCTCTACCTATGGCATTAACCAAAACGAGCCAACCGAAAACCACCAGCTGGAACCGGATATTAAAGTGACCAACGAGTATGTAAAAGAACTGGCCGGCGAAGACCAGCAACTGGAAACGGCCGTTAAGGAAATGCTGAAAGAGATTAACCAATAATTTTTTGATTACACCGATTTTGTTTGTGATTGAGGCCGTATCATAATCAAATGATACGGTCTCATTGTTTTATGCCTATTAGCTTGATAGCTATCTATTTTTTTGACTGTTAGTTTTTTGGGCGTGATATTCAGTTCAAAAGCACCAAAAGAAGCCTTTTCAAGCTGCTTTTTTTCTTAAGTTTTGTGCGATTGCGAGTAACCCCCATTCAATCTCCACTTTTTGTTTACCACGGAGCATAAAGCGCCGGAACCCGTGATTCTGTTTGATATTTGCGAAGACCGGTTCAACATCGAAGCATCGTTTCTTTCGTCGTTCGATGCCCTCTTCGCTGTTGAGCAATTCATATGTCCTTTGTTTTTGTCTGTCCAGGTTTTGGTTGATCAGGATGATCCGGTTTCCTTTACTTTTATGACAGACACCATTCAATGGGCAATTCCGGCAGTTCTGTGCCTGATATTTTTTTACGGTCCGGATGAATCCGGTGGACGTTCTGTTTTTGGCTGAGCCTATACAGTTCATCTGTTGCCCCATTGGGCAGATGTAGCAGTCTTTTTCCTGGTTGTAAAACAGCTTATCCGGAGAAAATGGGTACTTGCTGTTATAATGGTCACTTTGCCCTTTGTCGAACATTCCGTATTTTACAAAAGGGATGATCTGTTTCTGTTCAAGCAAGGTATAGTTCTCTTCAGAACCATAGCCCGCATCCGCTGTAAGTTTTTTAGGCGCCTTACCATAGCTGGCCTCATGCTGGGCCAGATGAACGGCCAGTGTGGAGGTGTCTGCCGGGTTATGATGGATCGTGTAATTAACAATAAACTGATTGGACGTAGATATCTGTACATTATAACCAGGTTTCAATTGTCCATTTCTCATATGATCTTCCTTCATTCGCATAAAGGTGGCGTCCTTATCGGTTTTACTGAAGCTGTTCCTTTCTCCCAATAGGGCTTCCTGCTGTTCATATTTAGCGATATTTGCCGGAAAATGCCTGTTGATATAACTCAGCTTAGCCCTTACCTTCTTATTAATATTTTCCTTCCCTGAAAGCTTTTCATTGAGCTTTTCTATAGTGGCATTTACCTTGCTGCTGTCTATCTCCGTGAAATCAGGCGGTTCAGGCATCTTGTCCTCCTCCCCGGCCAGATGCTGCGCATACTGCCAGATCTCGGTCAGTTGTTTTTTCATCTTTTCCTTATTGGTCTGGATCGCCTTTTTCCAGACAAAGGTGTATTTGTTCGCATTTGCTTCGATTTTGGTGCCATCCGTATTGATCTCCTCGATGCTTAACAGACCCTCGGCTGACAGTAACTTAACTACATCTTCAAACACACTGCGGAGTGCATGCTTCAGACGAACTCCACGAAAGCGATTGATCGTATTGTGATCGGGATAGCTCATCGAACTCAGCCACATAAAAAAGACGCTTTCTCTACAGGCTGCAGCCAGTTTTCGGCTGGAATAAATGTTGGTCACATAGCCATAGACCAGAACTTTAAGCAACATTTGCGGATGATAACTCGAACTGCCTTTGATATGATAGGCTTTTAGTAGCGGACCAACGTCTATTTTGTCAATGATCTCATTTACAATTCTAACGGGGTGTCCTTTGGGGATCAATTCTTCCAGCGTTGGCGGGATAGCCATTATCTGCTGTTGATTATAAGGCTTAAAAACGGGTTGTCTGACTGCCATTTCGCTTGCATTTATTACCTAAATATAAGTAAATCAATCGATTAATACAAGTATCAAACCAAAAAAACATCCTAATAAAAAAGAGGGTGATCATTATTTATGATACACCCTCCTTTTTTTAAGGAGGGGATATACTATTGAAATAGCTTAAATTCAAATGGTTCATAGGTAACACATTCGTTCCTCACCTTAATATTTTTCTTCTCCAAATCTTCTTTTAGCTGCAACCATCTTTTACTCCTTAAAGTAGCTGCGGGATACAACTTACTCTCAAAATCATTGGTAATTAGCCTTAAACAAACCGGCATTTTGTCTTGCTGTTCAAAAACTATTTCTTTAATATCCGTTAACCTGTAAAGCTTTTTTATCCAAAACAGGTTATGGTTCCTCACCAATAAATAATTGTCTGAGACTTCGAAATAATAAAAACTCCACGATATAGCAACCATACTAACCGCGCCCAGTAAGCTAAGAAAAACCAAAGGGCCCCAACGCCACCTGCTTAAAATCGAGGCGTAAAGTAATGCGCCAATGATCAGGCACAATAACACACCCCTGAAATTAAGCAACTGTATCCCTTTGTAAACTACAAATTTTTCGTGTACTGTTTCATTTATATCAGGATGGGTAATTTTTACATCAGCGACACTTGCCTTATCAATAACCACGCATTGTATAAATCTTTTTATCTGCCCGGTATTAGTATACATGCAATCCAAAAAGACGCGTTCTTTTTGGCCTTTAAACTTAAGCAGCACGCCTTCCCGATCAGCAAAAAACAAAAAAGGTCTTTTTCCGGTAAGTTCTATTTTTTCGAGATCACGCCAATAAAACGGACTTGAATTATTGAAAGTAATCCAGTCTTTGCAAACCCGGATGGAAGGAGCAAATTTGATATGACGATAAATTATATAAAGCCAGCCAAGTACGAGCAGCAAAAACATTCCAACCAAACCGTAATTCCTAGTTTCAAATTGATTACTGTAATATAGGTGTATAAATAAACCAAGCGTAACAAAACCAAATAAAAAGAAGATAACAGTTATCAAAATCAGCATTAAATAAAACTTCCTGAAATGTCGTCTGCTGGTAATTGTTTCCAATAATTTACTCCTTTTTAAAATTTTTATGCACCACCAAAAAACTTGCCCTTTCCACTTTATGAAAAGGCACGTCCCAGTTGCCCTGGTAGGTGATCTTTACCGGCAATAGTTCGTCGTTATATTTCCCCAGCTCAATGTTCATCTGCACATCAAAGCTAAATAACCAGTTGTCATATTTCAGATCGATGTACCTACCCAATATCTGGAAGTTGCGCATATCAAATATAGTGGTCATTTCTTTTACCACCACATCGTTATCAGCTTCGCTCGGTTTTCTTACCACCCTGAACCGGTAAACCGGGATGGAATCAAGGTACTTTCCGCGCGAGAACTGGTAGTAATAAAAGCCCCGCATACCTCTTGAAAATAATTCTGTTTTCCCGCTGATAAACGGCAACCCGCTTACTTTATGACCGGGTGAAAATATCAGCGTTTTTAATTTATCCTTATAGGATTCGTTTTTACCGCTTGAGCCCGGCAATGCCGGCCCTTTTACAAAGTCCGAATTGTAGGCATTCATAAAAATAAAATCGAACATCTCTACCGTATACAACTGGTATTTGCCGTTTGATTTATACACGTTGCCAGTATCCTGTTTCGCCAGGAATTCCATTTTGTGTTTTCCATCAATACTGCTATGCCTTATTTTGCGGTAAATGCGGCCATCTACTTTGTTCTTTTTATTATAGGTATAAATGCGGTTCTCGGCAATAAAATCGTACTTTTTCAAATTGCGGAAAGCCTGGTAAAAGCCGGTATCAGCCAGCACCGCATCAATAAAATCCTGCGCATTTAAATGGTGAGAGCGGATATTGATCGCCGAGTCAATAACAATAGTGCGAATGGAATCCGGGTTAAAGCGCCTGATCTGCTGGGCATTTGAGCTGAAAGCGAAAAGCAAAAAGCAGAAAGCGAGTATGTTTTTCTTCATTTTAGTGGGCCAAGGCGCTAAATTAACTATAGATAATGTAGCAAAAAATGATAACAATCAGTAAAACAAGCGCCCTAAATCATCAATTGGACCGTGGCATTACCACAGGCGGCGCACCATCTATCAAATGTCCGTCCAGGTATCTAAAAAGCTGTTGTCTCTCGTGTAATTCTCTTTCCGGGGGACGCGATTGATCTTTGGCCAATTTGTATATAAAGCTAAACGTCTTTACAGATGAAGTGTTGGTGAAGAAATCACCGCCGACGCGGTTGCACCATACAAATACTTTAAAGCCACGGTACGCAAAACAGCTGTAACCAGAAGTATCACCCCCCATTCGGTTTATCACGTAATTAATAACAGGTTCCGTACTTTCGAACGATTGAAGTATATCCGGATAGGCAGGATCATTTGACCTGAATATCTCTAGCCGCCAGCAGCCGGTATCCGGGAGTTTAATGTGGGTTGTATTATATTTTTCCCGGTTCCTTATCATTCTTTCCATCAGGCTATCAAGCAAGGGCGACTCCGCCACAACAGGCACCGGTATCAATTTGCCTGCTTGTGCCTGGCAATTGCTTAATCCCCAAAAAGCCACTAAGAAAAAAGTAAAAAGTATCTTCATAAACCTGATTTATGATAAACTATGAACCAAAGAATTAATTCCCCAACTGCTTGACAGCCATATAAGCCATTAAACCTGTGCTGATCTTAAATGCATCTTCCTCAACATCAAAGGTTGGCGTATGAACGGATGAGGTGATACCGCGGCTTTCGTTACGGGTACCCAAACGGTAAAAGCAGGAGTCAGCCACTTGTGAGTAATACGCAAAATCTTCAGCCGCCATCCAGATATCCAGGTCGAGCACATTTTCTTTGCCCAGGTAATCTTCGGCAAATCCACGGGCCGAAGCAGTTAGTTTTTCTTCGTTGATCAAAAACGGATAGCCACGCATAATATTAAAATCGCAGCTGCCGCCCATGCTTTCGGCAATGCCTTCGGCCATTTTTTTCATTTTGATATGTGCTTCGCCGCGCCATTTTTCATCCATCGTTCTGAATGTCCCCTCTAAATAAACCTCGTTAGGGATTACATTGGTAGCGCCATTGGCAATCACTTTACCAAACGATAATACGGAAGGGCTTTTTGGATCCGCAAAGCGGGCTACAATAGTCTGCAAAGCGGTTAGTATATGCGCGGTAATAATTACCGGGTCGATATTTTGCTGGGGCTGCGCGCCATGGCCCCCTTTGCCGTGTACCGTAACATAAATTTCATCTGTCGAAGCCATGTATTTGCCCGCCCTGAAACCTACCTTACCGGCGTCTATCAGCGGCATTACGTGTTGCCCTATCACCGCCTGTGGTTTGGGGTTTTCCAGCACACCTTCCTTGATCATTAAACTTGCGCCGCCAGGGAGTTTCTCTTCTGCTGGCTGGAAGATCAATTTAACCGTACCGCCGAACTGGCTTTTCAGATCAGTCAATATTTTTGCAGTACCCAGCAAGGATGAAGTATGTGCATCGTGGCCGCAGGCATGCATTACGCCCACGTTTTGCGATTTGTAAGATACTTCGTTTACTTCGGTGATCGGCAATGCATCCATATCCGCACGAAGGGCAATCACTTTATCAGATGGTTTTTCTCCCTTTATTAAAGCAACCAGGCCATTATCGGCCATTTTCTGATATTGCAGGCCCAGTTCGTCAAGTTTCCGCCCGATGAAGGCTGATGTTTCAAACTCGTGAAAGGAAAGTTCGGGATGGGAGTGCAGGTGGCGGCGGTTGGCCACCACATCATTAAAAATATCTTTTGAAAGCTGTTGGATCTGCTCTTTAATCATTGGAGGAGTCGGATTTTGGGAGATTTATTTTTGTTGGGATAATAAACAGGCTGCTGAACATACCATTCAGGTCGCTTTGCATTTTCTGGGCTTCCAGCCTTGTGCGGAAGTCGCCCACCTGTACCTTAAAATTTGGTTCGGTATAGGTAACATAGGTTGGCACTTCTGGATAATCACTCATGAACTTAGCCTGGGCATTATAGGCAGACTGCCGGTTCGATCCAAAATAAATTTGAACCCGATAACCGCTTGAGGTACTTTCACTAACGCCAATGGTTTTATTTAACTGGGGCCGCCTGGCGATAAAGGTATCTATCAGCGGATCTTTCACTACTTCAACCTTGCCACGGGTTTGTGCTGATGAAAACATTGGGGCAAAAAAAATGCAGCAACCTAACAGGCCTAATTTAGCGATGTAAGATGCTGCGTTTTTCATGCCCCCTCTAAATCTCCCCCTAAAGGGGGAGACTTTTAATTTTTTTTAAACCATTAACCTCGCCCAAATCCTCAAAAGAGGATTAAAACCTTGCCCGCGTTTTTCCTCCCCTTTAGGGGAGGTCAGGTGGGGCTTACACCAGCCCTACACCATGGCAATTTTTATATTTTTTACCGCTGCCACAAGGACAAGGGTCATTTCTGCCGATTTTATTTTCAACCCTTACCGGGGCTGCTTTTTGCAATTCGCGCATATCCTGCATAGCGGCGCCGTTAGCTTCGCTCACCAGTTCAGGTTTCGAAGTGCGCATTTTTTTCAGGTCCAATTTTGGCTGAGGTTTTGCTTCGCGAACATCATCAGGCTGTTGCTGAACGGGGATACCACCTCTGAACAGGAAGCTTACCAGCTCTTTATTCACACTGGCCAGCATCTGGCGGAACAATTCAAACGCTTCAAACTTGTAAACCAGCAATGGATCCTTCTGTTCGTAAACCGCATTTTGAACGGATTGTTTTAACTCATCCATTTCGCGCAAATGCTCTTTCCATGCATCGTCGATCAGGTAAAGGGTTACGTTCTTTTCAAACGATTTGAAAACCTCCAGCCCATGGTTTTTAATCGCCTTTTTAAGCGGAACGGATACCTGTATACCATGGATACCATCTGTAAACGGCACCATAATGTTTTCTACATATTCGCCACGGGTTTCAAAAACGTCTTTTAAAACCGGGTAAGCCTGCTGTGCGATAGCCTCCTGTTTGCGCTTGTAAAACTCAGTAACGGCTGCAAATACCTTGTCGGTTAAGTTTGCAATGGTAATATCAGTCCAATCGTCATGCGTAATTTCAAAATCCAGCGAAAAAATGCGGATCATCTCCAGGTTAAAGCCTTCGTAGTTGTTGGCTTCCTTATATTCGGTCACCACATCTTCAACCACATCAAAAACAGTATTGCTGATGTCCACATCGAGGCGATCACCAAACAAAGCATTTTTACGTTTTGAGTAAATAACGGTACGCTGCGAGTTCATCACATCATCATACTCCAGCAAACGTTTACGGATCCCAAAGTTGTTTTCTTCTACTTTCTTCTGCGCACGCTCAATAGAGTTGGAGATCATGGAGTGCTGGATCACTTCGCCTTCTTCAATACCCATCTTTACCATCAGGTTGGAGATCCTTTCGGAGCCAAACAAACGCATCAGGTTATCTTCAAGGGATACAAAGAACTGTGATGATCCCGGGTCACCCTGCCTGCCCGCACGACCGCGTAACTGCCTGTCAACACGGCGCGATTCGTGACGTTCGGTACCCACAATGGCCAAACCACCTGCATCCTTAACGCCCGGGCCTAATTTTATATCCGTACCACGGCCTGCCATGTTGGTTGCAATGGTTACGGTACCCGTCTGCCCGGCTTCAGCCACAATGTCCGCCTCTTTCTGGTGCATTTTGGCATTCAGTACATTATGCTTAATACCACGTAATTTCAGCATCCGGCTCAATAATTCCGAGATCTCAACCGATGTTGTACCTACCAGTACCGGCCTGCCAGCCGTTGTTAATTTGCTGATCTCTTCGGCAACGGCATTGTATTTCTCCCTAACGGTACGATAAACCAAGTCCTGCCTGTCTTCGCGGCTGGTTGGCGTATTGGTTGGTATTTCAACCACATCCAGTTTATATATTTCCCAAAACTCACCTGCTTCGGTAACGGCAGTACCAGTCATGCCGCAAAGCTTGTGGTACATCCTGAAATAGTTTTGCAGGGTAATAGTAGCGAAAGTTTGGGTGGCGTCTTCAACTTTTACATTTTCTTTCGCTTCAATCGCCTGGTGCAAACCGTCGGAATAACGGCGGCCATCCAATACACGGCCTGTTTGCTCATCAACAATCTTCACTTTTCCATCATCAAGGATGTATTCAGTATCTTTTTCAAACAGGGTGTATGCTTTTAGCAGTTGGTTGACAGAGTGGATGCGCTCTGATTTGATCGAAAAATCGCGCATCAGCGCATCTTTCTTAGCAATTTTTTCTTCAGCAGGCAGGTCAGATTTCTCAATCTCCGATATCTCGGTGCCTACATCAGGCATTACAAAGAAATGTGGATCTTCGCCCGAAGCAGTGATCAGTTCGATCCCTTTTTCAGCCAGTTCAACCTGGTTGTTTTTCTCGTCGATGATAAAAAACAATTCGGCATCCACTTTATGCATTTCCTTGCTTTGGTCCTGCATATAATAGTTTTCCGATTTTAACAGCAACTGCCTGTTAGGGCCTTCACTTAAATATTTGATCAGGGCTTTGCTTTTTGGCAAACCACGGAAAGCACGTAATAAAGCCATACCGCCTTCATCAGGGCCAGCTTTTCCTTCGGCTATCAGTTTTTTTGCTTCGTTCAAAGCGCCGTTTACATAGGCTTTCTGCGCATTTACGAGGCGCTCGATGCGTGGTTTCAGCTCATAAAACTCATGCTCATCACCACGTGGTATCGGGCCCGAAATGATCAGCGGCGTACGCGCATCGTCAATCAATACAGAGTCAACTTCGTCCACCATGGCATAATGAAGCCTGCGCTGAACCAGCTCTTCAGGGCTACGTGTCATATTGTCACGCAGGTAATCAAAACCGAACTCATTATTGGTGCCAAAAGTGATATCAGCCAGGTAAGCCGCCCTGCGTTCTTCTGAATTTGGCTCGTGTTTATCAATACAATCTACCGTTAACCCATGGAATTCATACAGCGGGCCCATCCATTCAGAGTCACGTCGTGCCAGGTAGTCATTCACGGTTACAATGTGCACACCCTGTCCGGCTAAAGCGTTTAAGTAAGCAGGCAGTGTAGCTACCAGCGTTTTACCTTCACCCGTTGCCATTTCCGAAATTTTACCCTGGTGCAATACGATACCGCCTATCAGCTGCACATCGTAATGAACCATATCCCAGGTTACTTCGTTACCGGCAGCTATCCAGGTATTATGGTGGATAGCCTTATCGCCCTTAATAATTACATTTGATTTGCGGGCGGCAAGGTCGCGGTCAAACTGGTAGGCGGTAACTTCGATGGTTTTATTTTCCTTAAACCTGCGGGCAGTTTCCTTTACCACAGCAAAAGCTTCAGGGAGTATATTCATCAAAACAACTTCCAGCTCTTTGTTGCGATCCTTTTCCAGTTTATCCAATTGGGTATATAACTCAACCTTTTCGCTAACCTCAATATCCGGGCTGTTTTCAGTTTTCTCCTTAATAGCAGCTATTTCAGCGTCAATTGACGTCAGCGCTTCACTTATAGTTTTCTTAAAGTCAAATGTTTTGTCCCTAAGTTCGTCGTTGCTTATTCCGTCCAGTTTGGCGTATTCAGCCTTCACTTTGTCTGCTAAAGGCCACAATACCTTTACATCCCGTTCCGACTTGTTTCCAAAAAGCTTACTTATAAAATTTAACATGTTATTCTTTTATGATGCGAGATTACTCAACAATTGCGCCATAGCAAAATTGAGCCATTATGACAGGCAAAGCTAAGCATTTTTTGATTACACCGATGTTAAGGAATGATTTCACCGATTGGATTTTTGGGGATTACACCGATTTTAGCTGGTGATTTCACCGATTATTGGGAAGGGATTACATTGGTTTTTTTGATGACCACACCGATTTCATCGAATTATAGCGCCTGGTTGCCGCTATACGACTCCTTTGCCGATTAAACTCCGCCACAAATTGACTCAAATTCAAACCCCTTACCCCGGATAAAATAAAAAATCCCTTAACCTGTTAGCCAGGGCAAGGGATTTTAATCAGTTTTTTTATCTTATCGGTGAAATCACAAAATAACAATCGGTGAAATCACAACTATCTATCTTGCGCATTCATGATACTGCCGACTACTTTGCCGTAGGCCAATACAGGCAGCGCCGCGAAGGATATTTTTTTCTTCCAGTTTATGTAGCGGTCGTTTATAAAATTATCCCAGTTGTAGCCGTTCAGTTGCGCGCGGCCCAGGGAAATGCAAGGCTCGGTTATTTTTGTAGTATGCCACCATCCCGAAGGAAATAAAAGTGTTTCGCCTTCCAGCAGCGTAAATTCTATCGGTTTGGCTTCTTTAAACAGCGGGAATTTTTCATAATCCGGGTCGAGGAAATTTACTTGCGAGAATTTTGGGTTGTCGGCATAAGGGTACATGCTTGGTGTTTGCTCAGGCGGATACATAATGAAATCCTTTGAACCATATACCTGGGTAATCTGCGTATGCATAAACAAGGCATCGAAATGCAGGTATGGGAAACTTGACCCTTTTCCGCCTAAAAATATTTCGTAGACAGTTGTGCCCTGCAATAACTTTTGGGGCATTAGTTTATGGTTGATCCTGTCGATATTACCGTAAATAATTTCGGGCAAAAAGTCTTCCATTAGTTCCGGAAAAACCTTTTTAACATCAAAATTATAAGGATACGGCGCCGGATTTTCGGCAGTGGAGGTTAACATCATGTCGATAAAATCGCCCATGTTATAATTAACGCCGTTAATATTTTTGTTGATGTGCGAATAATGCTCCTTAAACCAGGCTGGCGTGAATTTCTTCATCGCCTTCCAGTCTTTAGCTGCATCTGTTAAAACAACCGGCCGGGATTTTTTTACATATTCGTTGATAAATTCATCATGCGAAAGGTTGGTACGCCTGTCAACAGAAGTAATTTCTGTGTAAAGTGGTTTAACCGGCAATTCTTCAGTAAGCATATTCCGTAATTTAATGTGAACCCAAACAGGCTTTATACGGGGAGAATAGTGTAAAAGTTTGCAGTTAGTAGTTGGCAGTTGGCAGATTTTTAAGGCGTTAAATCAGAATATCGCCAAAGTTCATACAGTCAGCAAACTGGCCACTGCAAACTGCTTACTCCCCTTCCTCCGGTTCGTCGTCGCTTTCTTCATCCTCATCAAAATCGCTAAAAAAACGATCCTCGTCAAACATCAGGTCCTCCAGTTTTTCCTGTTCGGGCGTGCTGCTATCAAAACGGATGGCCCAGTTATCGGGTATATCATAGGTTTTATCAAAACCCCTTATCCAGTCCACAAATACTTCCCTGAACTCTTCCACTTTATCGCGCATCAGGTCGACATAATCTTCCTCATTAATCTCCACCATCGACGAGAAAGACACTGCGTTAAACATATCCTGTACCGCCAGTTTTATCAAAACCGCGTTTTGCATGCGCAAAGAATAGAGTCCTCCACCTTCGGCGCCGGCAATTTTTGCCTGAACCATGGCAGCATTGCTCAGCATCTGCGCGGCCAGGTGCTCTTTCATTTCGTCTTCTTTAAGCGAATCGGCAATTACCTCGGCCAGGTCAAATAATTCCTGGGCTTTTTGGTAAACCGGCAGCTTTTCATATTTATCTAATCGGCGCGACATAGGGGTAGATGTTTATGTAAAGGTAAGACATAATGTGCAAATGTGCAGATGTGCGGATGTGCAGATGAAAAAAAATGAAAGTAATCCTGAATTTAAGTAAAATAATGGCATTCGCACGTCTGCCTATCCTCATATCTAAACCATCTGCACATTTGCACATTTGCACATCCGCACATTTACTATCTTTGCCCCCATGAACATCCTGCTCCTCGGTTCGGGCGGAAGGGAAAGCGCCTTCGCCTGGAAAATTGCTCAAAGTCCAAAATGTCAGCAGCTATTTATAGCGCCTGGTAACGCCGGCACCGGCCAATACGGTAAAAACCTCGATATTAAGGTAACCGATTTCGAAGGGATAAAAAAGGCAACGCTGGAAAACCAAATCGACTTGGTTTTGGTTGGCCCCGAAGAGCCCCTGGTAAAAGGCATTCATGATTTTTTCCTGGCGGATGAACAAGTAAAAAACATCCCGGTAATCGGGCCGCAAAGCGAAGGTGCACAGTTGGAAGGCAGTAAGGATTTCTCCAAGCAGTTTATGGTGCGCAACAATATCCCGGCTGCGGCTTCAAAAACTTTCACCAAAGATACTTTACAGGAAGGCTGCGAATACCTGGCTACCATTGGTTTACCAATAGTGTTAAAAGCAGATGGCCTGGCTGCGGGAAAAGGTGTTTTGATTTGTTCGTCTGTGGAAGAAGCACAAAAGGAATTGAACGAAATGTTGTTGGAAGCCAAATTTGGCGATGCAAGTTCAAGCGTAGTGATCGAACAGTTTTTAACAGGCATTGAGCTTTCGGTATTTGTGATGACCGATGGCTCTCACTATAAAATTTTACCCGAAGCCAAAGACTACAAACGAATAGGCGAAGCTGATACCGGCTTAAATACCGGTGGTATGGGTTCGGTAAGCCCGGTGCCTTTTGCCGATGCTGCCTTTATGAAAAAGGTGGAAGAAAGGGTGATCATCCCGACCGTTGAAGGTTTAAAAAAGGAAAATATCCCCTATAAAGGCTTCATTTTTATCGGCCTGATGAATTGTGCGGGCGAACCCTGGGTAATTGAGTACAACTGCCGCATGGGCGACCCTGAAACCGAAAGTGTAATGCTGCGGATAGAGTCGGACTTCGTCGACCTGCTGCTTGGCGTTGCCGAGGGTAATCTTAACCAAAAAGAATTAATTATCTCTAAAAAAATAGCCGCAACCGTTGTGATGGTAGCGGGCGGCTACCCCGGCGAATATTTAAAGCATAAAACAATTACCGGCATTGAAAACGTACACGACTCAACCGTTTTTCATGCGGGAACTTATTTAGAGGGCGAAAACATCAAAACCTCCGGAGGCCGCGTTTTAGCGGTTTCAACTTTGCAGGATAATTTATTTAACGCACTTCAGCAAGCTACTGCAGATGCTGCCCGGATCTATTACGATGGTATGTATTTCCGAAAGGATATCGGGTTTGATTTGTTGTGATTAGTCCGGAAGTCCGAAAGAAGCTGCAAATGAATTTAGAAGTCAATTTTCGCTTTGCAAAATTGAAGATATATCCTGCAATAAATCGGTGAGGTTTAGTTGGATAATATCCCAAACAATTGCATTGTCGATGCCAAAGTAATCGTGCACAATAACATTTCGGAAATCTTTTACCTGCCGCTAGTTAATATTTTTATGCTGAAGTTTAAAACTTTCAGGTAACCGTGCAACTGCCTCACCGATGATCATAAAATTATGCTCTACCGCGTGTCTTGTTTTGATATCTGCGCAATATTGCTCAAATGAAAAGCCTTTGGTAAATTCAAATATATTTTGAATTGCTTCCGAAATATTGTTTAAGAGGACGGTCTCGTTCCGTTCAGACATGGATCAGGTTCTTTTCAACAAATGGTAAGTATCTTGGTTTTATGCCTCTGCGGGAAACAAGATCGACTTTGGTGTGAAAAATATCTTCCAGTTCCTGGGCCAGTGTAATAAATTCAATGCCTATTCTCCCGTTAAAATCAACCAAAATATCAATGTCGCTCTTATCATGATTATCCCCTCTCGCGTACGACCCAAATAATGCCAATTCAGAAATAGGGTATTTTTTTTCTAATTCCTTTTTTTGGTCTTTAAGAATATTTATTATCTGGTCCTTATTGTACATAAAACAAATTTACTGAATAAATGCGATTTCACAATAAATCCATTTTTTCGATATTTTGGAGCATTGTTGCGGATAAATAAAAAGTCCGAAGGTGAAGTCAAATTCTTCATCTTTCGGACTTTTCCGTCTTTACTGACTTTTCGGACTCGATTAGATCTTCCCGAAAAGCTCTTCCAGTTTATTTTCCAAATCATCGCCCCTTAAGTTTTTGGCGATGATTTTTCCGTTGGGATCAAGTAAAAAGTTTTGAGGGATACCGCGAACTGCATATAAACCTGCCGTTTTGCTGTCCCAGAATTTCAGGTCGGATACATGGGTCCAGGTTAAACCGTCTTTATGAATAGCAGCAAGCCATTTGTCTTTTGCGCCGGGCCTGTCTAACGATACGCCTATGATAGTGAAATTTTTTTCTTTATACTGATTAAACGCCTTTACCACATTTGGGTTTTCGTGGCGGCAAGGACCGCACCATGATGCCCAAAAATCAACCAAAACATATTTCCCCCTGAATGACGACAAGCTTACGATCTTGCCGCTGGTATCTGCTTCGGCAAACTCGGGGGCAGTTGCACCTAAAGCAACCGCTCTTAGTTTGGGCAGGCGCTCGGCAAATTTTTTGCCGGCCTCGGTGCCCTGTATGGCGGGTGATAAACCGTTAAATAATGGTGCTATGTCTACATAATCTGCGCCATAAGCATAGTTTTCAAGAACATTTAAACTCAGGTACGAATCGGAATGGTCCTGTATAAATTTTTTGTTCAGGGCCGCTTCCTGTGCCTCTATAGCTTTTTCTGTTTTATTGTTTGCCTTTTCAGCCGAATCGGATTTCTGTGCATTTTGTTGTTTCTCCAATGCATCATAGGCGTCATTGATCGGTTTCATCGCCAAATCATACTCTGCATTATCATTATTAGTTTTTGTGCCGGTAATTTTGGCATTGTTCAACGAATCCGGACTGGTCAGTACGATGGTGCCTTTTTCAAGGTAAAGTGATTTATAGTCGCTGGTTTTGGGGCCGGTTCCTTTAGCGTTGAGTACAAGGAAAACGTTTATAGGGTCGGCTGTTGGCGTTGTTCCTTCAAACCGGAATTTACCATTGCTCAGTGTTACCGAATCGGTTACCATTTTACCTTTTAACCGGTATTCAAGGTATACCTTGGCAGGTGCGTTGTAACTGGCATTTACTGTGCCCTGCAAAACGTATTTATTATCCTGCGCGAAAGCCAATACAGGTAAACAGGCAATTGCTAAAAGTGCTATTTTCTTCATACTTAAATATTTGTTGCAATATAAAACAAAAGTAATTCAGAAAATGCCATTATTTTCTCATTTTCCCAAAACCTGCTCCAGCATATTCTCCAGGTCGCCGCCACGAAGATCTTTGGCTATGATCTTTCCGCTCGGGTCGATCAAAAAATTTGAAGGGATGGAGGTAATAGAATATAATGCCGCTGCCTCGTTGCTCCAGAATTTAAGGTCGGATACCTGCGTCCAGCTTAGGCCATCATTTTTGATAGCGGCCAGCCAGTTGTTTCTTCCATCCTGTTTATCCAGGGAAACACTGAGTATGGTGAAGTTTTTGTCTTTATATTTATTATATGCCTTTACCACATTCGGGTTTTCCTCGCGGCAGGGACCACACCATGATGCCCAAAAATCAAGCAATACATATTTCCCCCTGAAAGATGATAGTTTTACCGGCACGCCGTTAACATCGTTTTGCGTAAAATCAGGCGCCATAACGCCAACGGAGGTCGTTCTTAAAGCATCGAGCTGCGTTTTGAAAACCTTTGCGGCTTCCATGTTTTTTAATTCAGGCGATAATGAATTATACAATGTATCAAGTTCGGCAGGGTCAGGCGAGGGGCCTCCAACTGAATACAGCGCCAATATGCTCAGATAACTATTTGGGTTTGATAAGATGAACATCTTGATCACCGCTTTTTGTTCTATCTGCAGTTCTTTAAATTTTGCTTCCAGCTTATTTTGGAAGTCGGCTGAATTCAGCTGTGCCTCGGATGCTGATTTTTTTTCGGCATTCAGTACTTTGGCCCTGTCATTTATCGGTTTGAGTTGCCCGATGAGCCTTTTGCTGTCTTCATTAATTTTTGAACCGGTAATCACAGCTTTGTATGCCGAGTCGGGGCTGGTAAGCGATAATTCTCCTTTTTCAACATAAAAATTTAAAACATCAGCCGTGCTGTCGGTTTTTATCAGCCCGGTGCCTTTATGGTCAAGTAACAACGAAGCGTTGGTGGGGTTCAATATTTTACCGGTAAAGCTAAAGCTGCCATTAGTGATCACGGCAGAATCGATCACCTTTGTAGCGCCTACCTGGTATGCTAAATAAGCTTTTGCCGGGGCATTCAGGGCGCCTATTTTACCTTTTAAAACAAAAGTTTCCGGCTCCTGCGCAAATGCGGCTACGGGTAAAAGCAGGATGATATATAAAAGTATTTTCTTCATTTTTTGATATTCGCTAAGCTGTGATAACGCTTAAATATGGATTGAATTGTAATTTTTAATCTAATTTTTGAAAAGTACGCCACCAAAGATCAGGCATTTCGCCCGAAACCGCAGTCTTATAGTCGTCATATCTGCAGGGCACTAAATGGAAGCGCTCGTTTTTTGAACCCCGGCTGGGATATGGCACCTGCATCCACCACCTGTCGGATTTTTTGCTTTTTACAAATACCAGTTCATGGTCGTCATGTTTTAAACTGGTTTTGTAAATAAGGTATTGTGATTTTGGATTAAGCGGAAAATCCTTTTTGCGATTATAAACACCATCAATAAAGTACCAGATCATCTGGGCCAGCAGCATGGCGGTTTGCCCGTTATTGTCGTAAGCCGGGTTAAATTCATAAAACCCTATCGAACTCAGCTTATCATTAATACCCGCATATCGTGCCAGTGCGCAGGCCTCGTTCCCCCAGAAACCATTAGGGTTGGCATTGGCATTTCCAGCAGCATCAGATGATCTGATGGCACCCATATCGAAACTTACCATACTTGCATTGCGGATGATTGGCTCGGCAACGGCAACATTTCCGGCTATTTCGCCAAGCCGGTGGGTATCAAAGTATAATTTGTCCATCACCCGTAAGCTGTCCTGGCTGGTATAATAAGTTTGATAGCCCAGGTTACTGTAATTGAACAGGTAATTAGGGTCGTGCAAAAAGATTTTATTGAGGTAGGATACGGAGGTGGTTTCGACGGTATCAATGCCTTTATCATCTTCATCCAGGTCAAAACGCGAATCAATGATCACCAGGTCGACCTTTTGCTCAAGGGTTTCATACGCCATATATTGCGCATAAGTGAGGTCCTGGCCCCCGCCGATAATAATGGGGATAATATCTTTTTTCACCAGTTCATTCACCACTGTTTTGAGAGCGATGTAGGTATCAGTTACCGCGGCGCCCTGCCGGATATTCCCTAGGTCGACGATTTTGGTATTGTAATTCCCCTCATTTAACTGGTACAGTTTTTCGCGCACATAATCAGGCCCCAATGCACATCCCGAATTATTAATCGCATTACGGTCTTCCTGTACACCGATAATGGCTATGTCTGTTTTTTGTTCCAGGTCAGGAAAATCAACCGAAAAATATTCGATCTTACTGCCCAGCTGGCTGGTATAATATCCCTTTTTAGGGATGATCTTTTCAGCATCAACGGGTGTAAAAAAATCAGATAAAGACATTTTTGATTTGAAAATTACGTAATTTGAAGATTTGATAATGACAAATCCGGATAGCACTTATAAAAGACAAACATATTCAAATTATTAGATTAGTTGATTTGAAAGTTTGATTTAGCATCTTTGCACATGACATTTTCAAATCGTCGAATTTTCAAATTTTCAAATAAATGATTTTAGTTACCGGGGCGACTGGGTTTTTAGGTTCGGAACTGGCTTTGCAGCTGGCAAAACAGGGTAATCGTTTCCGGTGTACCAAACGTACTTCATCATCCATCCCTGAAATTTTGCTACCTTTTGAAGCCATTATTGAATGGGTGGAGGCTGACCTGCTGGATGTTTTTGCCCTTGAGGACGCATTGCAGGGTATTACCCAGGTTTATCATTGTGCGGCATGGGTATCGCTTAAGCGGGCCGATAAAAAGCCGATGATAAAAACCAATATCGCCGGAACGGCCAACCTGGTTAACTTATGCCTGCAGCAAAAGATCCGGATGCTGCATGTTAGTTCTGTGGCGGCCATTGGATTGGCCAAACCCGGAGACCTCGTCAATGAAAACCATAACCTGGACCTTGACCGGGAAGATGACGGCTATGCCATATCAAAACTGGAAAGTGAAATGGAGGTTTGGCGCGGTATAGCCGAAGGCTTGCATGCGGTAATTGTAAACCCTTCTATCATTATAGGTGCCAACGCCGGCACCAAAGGCAGCGGGCAACTTTTTGAGACAGTGAGAAAGGGGCTTAAATTTTACACATCAGGCAGCTGCGGGTTTGTAGATGTGGAGGATGTGGCCAAAAGTATGATTGCCCTGATGAACAGTAAAACAAATGCTGAACGTTATATCATCAGCGCGGAAAATCGAAATTACAAACAACTCACCACCGAAATTGCTGAACGCTTTGGAACTAAACCACCTGCGCGGCATGCAAACGCCTTAATGATGGGCATCGCCTGGCGCGGCGCCGCATTGGCTGCGGCATTAACCGGTGGCCGGCCTGCAATTGACAAAGTGTCTGCACAGGCCGCAAGTATTACCCGCGATTACGACAACTCCAAAATAAAAAAAGCCATCGGCATTGATTTTAAGCCGATAAGTGTCACAATAAAAGAGATTTGTGAAAAATTAACCGTGTAGAGACGTCCCGATATATCGGGACGTCTCCCGGATAAATTAAGAGAATAAAGCCTCAATACTGCCCTATCGAAAGCAATACCAGCGTACAGGCGTACTCTGTTTCAATGCCCTGTTCATTTGCCATCCTGCGGAGTTCCGAATTTTCCGTTCCGGGATTAAAAATGATCCTTTTGGGATGCGTTTTTAAAATATAATCGTACAACTCTTCCTGGTGCTGCGGGCCAAC
>Ga0206938_1070_pt1 | contig 24554 bp, 19 predicted proteins | sample Alteio_BWOrgHeat_12_FD_152918 | JGI IMG/M metagenome (GOLD analysis project Ga0206938, IMG submission 152918) | Enriched cells from forest soil in Barre Woods Harvard Forest LTER site, Petersham, Massachusetts, United States -... | ecosystem: Environmental > Terrestrial > Soil > Temperate forest >... | reverse complement strand
ATACCGAATCGATTATTTTATTAAAACAGCCTATCTTTCCCATCGCCAGTTCGACAGGAAGTTTAAAGAGCGGGTTGGCATTTCTCCCAAACAGTTTTTACAGATCATTCGTTTTGAGAGAGCCTTTGGGATGAAAAACAGCCACACGGAAAAAGACTGGCTGTCCATTGCCCTGCACTGTGGTTATTACGACTATCAGCACCTGGTAAAAGATTATAAAGAATTTACCGGCAGCACGCCAACTCAGTTTTTTGAAATAGATAACAGGGCGCCTGAATATATTTTGCAACAAAGAAGACCGCAAGCATAAAATGTCCGGTTTTTACCACTGAAACAAAGGGAAGCGAAACTATGTTTACACAACAAAATGTTCGTTTCTATGAAAAGAAAAATAATTCATGCGCTTACCATTTGCTTTTTTTACATCTCAGCATTCCAGCCTATGCACGCACAAAATTCATGTAATTCTGGACAGGTAGATCCGCGGGTGGCTTTTCTTTTACAGGTGCCGGATCTAAGTCTGGAACAATTAAGAGCCATGCCCATTGACGAGATGAGAAAAATGAGTCCGCCCGACATGAATCCGGTCTCTGAAAGTAAACTGCAGCGGATAAAAATCACAGCGGAAAATATTACGGTGTTTATTTACAAACCGGATGACAAGGATGATAAATTATTGCCGGTCATCATCAACTTTCATGGAGGTGCTTTTGTTGCGCCCATGCAGCCATGGATGTATCATATCGGGCGGGATCTGGCGAATAATTACAAAGCCATTGTTTTTGACATAGATTATCCCGTTGCACCGGAACATCGGTTTCCCGATCCGGTAACAGCGTCCTATGCTGCCTTCAAATGGCTGTTAGAAAATGCCTCTTCATTTGACGGCGACACATCAAAAATCATGCTGTTCGGTGGCAGTGCAGGAGCCAATCTCGCCGCGGTGATTGCACTGATGGCAAAAGATGAAGGAATAGAAAGGAGAATAAAAATAGTCTCTCTTTTTTGTCCCTTCGTAGACAATCCCCTGCATTCGCCGTATGCTTCCTATCATAAAAACGGCAAGGGACATTTGCTTACAGAGGCGAATGCAATCTGGACTCTTGAAAATTACACCGGTACAAATTCTCCGGATACAACAGACTATCGCTTGTTTCCCATTCGCGCAAAAACTTTAAAAGGACTTCCTCCAACGATCATTTTCACTGCGGAGTTTGACATTCTGCATGATGAAGGAGAAACCTACGCCAATAAATTAATAGAAGCAGGCGTGCCAGTATTTTACAGGTGTTTCTCCGGTCAGCTGCATACGATGGCGGGTTTGCCGCCCGACGCGGAAGAGTGGAAACAAATGACAAATGATACCCATGCGTTCATGAAAGAACATTTGTAAAAAGAGAATGCGTTGCGATATTTTTTATCTATTGGATATTTCGTTCAAATTTTTCAGAATGACGTTCTCCCAATAAACCGGACAGCCAAAAAAGTATCCGCCCCTTATAAACTGGACGTTTGTTTAAAGATAGTTTACGGGTTCCTTTATGTCCACAGCAAATAGCAGTTACTAATCCGTCGCCAATTCCTTTGAACTCAGTATCGGGGTAAAATACTTTTTATATCGCAGAAAGAAATCCCCATTTTCCAGCTTTACAAAAATTTGATGCGGTCTGAACTATACGACGGCAGCGCTCGAAAAAAATTCAATAGCTAAAGAAACTCAGCGAAGATTTAATTTTGACAATAAGAGGATTTCAAATGCAAATTGCCACTTAACACGTTTTTGAGTTTCAAAAAAATGATAATAAAAAAGTAGGCGTTATTTGGTTTATCGCTCAATTGAATGGTTTCAGAAAGGATGAGTTGGACATGTTTACCGAAATCCTATATCGGTATTTGAAAACCCATTACTCAAAAGACTTTAATATAAATCCCCGATATTGTATCGCAGTAGATGTATTCAACAGACACGAGATTAATTTTTCGCAATTGGAAAAAGGCGAAGTTCCCCTAATCTTGAATTTGACCTTAGACGAAATCAAGAGATTAATTTGAGCCATTATTGTTAATCGAAATGTTTTTGCAGGGAGTCGTGTTTCTTAAAATATATTTTTCACATCACCCTTTTTGTGGTGGAAAGGGTTTACATCTTAGGTCTGTGTCGTTTATTTTTATGTTTGATTTCAACTTGCTGTTGGGAAGATTGATTTTCTTTCTGTTGGTGCTTCAAGTCATTTTGAATTTTCTTTTGAAGCCTCTCAGCTATGCTTATGCTTTGTGTAACCCAGTCCGGTAGCTTTTGCTCTTTAGATATAACTTGGCCGCTAACCAGATAAACCTCTTTTTTTGGCTGATCAGTCGATACATCTATCAAGGTTGCGGTTGAAAAATTTAATAATTGTGATTTTAGATAAGAAAAGCCAGTTTGATATCTCTGTTCAATGATTGGATCGGCAATGTCATGTCCACCTTCAGCCACTCTCGACCTGACTCGTATTTTATTGATTTCGACATTATTGGTACCAAGAAAAAATAACGAAGTTTGATAACCATTTTTTCGCATTAGCTCGATCCAGTCATAATCAGAGGATCTTGATAAGTTACTTTCTATTATGAAGTCTTTCCGGGAGAATATAAGTTCCTTCATTCTTTCTCTGGCAACGTCTTCAGCTCGTGCGACATTTTCAATTGTATAACCGCCCAATTCCTGTAAAACAATATTATCAATATTTATAAACGGTAATTGCGGGTCAATTTCTCCGGTGTTTACTGCGGCCTGATACCAGGTAGTTTTGCCAACACCGTTGGCACCTCCCAATACATAAAGAATGGGCATGACTTACTTCTTTTCGGGAATCTGAACTATGACCTTATTTCCTGTGCGGGGATCTTCTTTAACAATGTTTCCATTTTCCTCATAAGCAATTATACTTCCGTACTTAATTGCTCTGGAACGTACCAACGCTTTGACTGCATTGCTAATTTTTTCAATATTGAAATTAATTGGCGCATCCATACTCCAAATTTACAAAATATAGTTTAGATCCGGGAGTTGGTATGGATTACCTACGGTGATCCATACCAACTCCCACGAGGAGCTGAACAAAAAACCTCCTCGTCTCGGCTTTGCCGAGACTCAGGTTTTTGCATTCATTCGCTTTTCCAAGCAAGCTTGGAACGCTCATAAATGCAAAAACCTTCACGCTTTGCGTGAAGGTTTTTTGTGCCCGGGACTAAATTCCTTCAATTCCGGGAGTCAAAATATTGTAAATCTGGTGTGTCAATTATGTGTCATAAAAGGATCTAAGTGCCTGAAATCGTGCCACTTATGTTCCTTTTTCAACCGTTTATATTCGCTTTTATTATAAAGATAATAAAAGTTATTTTCTAACAATCGTAAGTGATTTTCAGAATTCACGATGTAGATAAGACAACAACCAAATTGTCATTTATAACTACCTTCAATATATGATTTTGATGCGGTCAATAATCGGGGAAGCCTGGAAATATCTTTGGAAGAAGTAGAATCTTGCAATATTTTAAAACATAAAATATGGGAGCACTATTAATACTTCGTATTTCAATGCTTTTTATATCGGCAATGCCCTTTTGTGCATACGCGCAGGAAAAAGCGGGATTGCCGGAAGAAGAAATAGCGAAGTCCAACAACCCCCTGACAAATATCAAGGCTCTCTATCTTCAAAATTATTACGTTCCTACTTTTTATGGCAGTGGTTAATATTTCCTGAACCGCAGTTCACTATTGCATCAGGATTACGGTAATCCGGCTCTACAGGTATTTAGTGCAATTTATTTTGATCTCTGAAAGTCATTTTATTTTTGAACTATCCTAAGTGAAACATGAAAACCCAACTAACTACTATCAGCTTATTTGTTTATGTAGCTTCATGTACGCAGGTTACAAGCGATACGTCGTCTACAAAAATTGATGCAATAAAAGACAGTTCAACATCTAATTACAAATTCGTAAATGGATATCCGACGCCGGAAACTGTTCAGAAAGCATATGACGAAGCAGACCTGAACCGCGCCATTCAGTGTTATCGTTTTTTTTATCCTACGGTGTCGATCATGGCAACCTGGAAAGGAAATCTGAAAGGCGGTCTGATTCCCAACAAGGTGTTTGGCATACTGGATGGAACTCCCCAGCAGTTGGTTTTTACTCCCAATTCGGACACGCGTTATGCGGGTCTTGGATTTGACCTCAGTGAGGGACCGATGGTAGTGGAATTGCCTCCCGGACCCATCATGGCGGCGGCAAATGATATGAACCAACTTTATATCATGGATATGGGACTTCCTGGTCCCGATAAAGGGAAAGGTGGCAAGCATCTGATTCTTCCGCCCGGATATTCAGGAGCAGTTCCTGCCGGCTACCACGCGGGTAAATCCACGACAAACCGGGTACTCTTGTTATTGAGGGCCATTCCTTTGCAGGGTGGACCAGAAGCGGGCGAGGCCATGATGAAATCGGTAAAAATTTATCCGTTACACCAAACGACAAAATGGACGAGCCCCTCCTGGGTTAACCTGAATACACCGGGTTTGGATTTTACTCCTGTGAGCTGGGAAGACAATCTGAAATACTGGGAGGAACTATATGAATTGATAAATACAGAACCTCCTTACGAATCTTATCGAGTGATGTATGGAGAACTGGCTGAACTTGGTATTGAAAAAGGCAAACCTTTTCGTCCGGATGCCCGAATGAAAAATATTCTGGAACAGGCAGCGAGAACAGGCGATGCCATTCTGCGCGTCGAATCGTTTGCTGATCGCAGACCAGAGAAACAGGTGTGGAAAGACCGGCAATGGGAGTGGGCTGTGTTAAGATATGATAACGGGACTTTCGACACAAAGGGTTACACCGATCTCTACGCGCGTGAAAAATGGTTTTACCAGGCGCAGATCGAATCTCCTGCCATGTTTAACCGCGCTCCGGGTGCAGGATCTCTTTACTGGCTGGGCACAAAAGATAAAAATGGGAACTATCTGGATGGCAGTAAAACATATAAACTGACAGTACCCTTGCCGGTTCCGGATAAATTATTCTGGTCGATAACGATTTATGATAATCTTTCACGCAGTGAAATGCCACGGATCAAAATAAAGCTGCCTTGCGATCACTCTATGAATTGAAAGACAAAACCGGTTCTTCCATCGATTTATATTTCGGTCCGAAAGCGCCAGCGGGAAAAGAGGATGTCTGGATAAAAACAATTCCGGATAAAGGATGGTTTACCTATTTCCGTATTTACGGTCCGGAAGGTCCGGCATTTGACGGAAGCTGGAAGCCCGGAGATTTTGAGGGGGTGAAATAACTATGCCTGCCAAATTTCGTCTGGATTTTCCTTTGGACATCCACATACTCCAACGAGGGGCTGTACCAAGACCTTCGTTTCGAAATCTAAAAAGGAATTTTAGTCGCGGGATGTATCGATTTGACTCTAACTAGTTTCTAATCAATAATTATCACTTTCGAAGACAGGATCAGAATTATTCTCACTTTGGCAATATTAAATGCAAATCTTTTTTAGAGTTATGCTCTTACTTTCCAAAGCAACAACTTTCTAAGAATTTCCGCATCAAAGATTCGTGAGATTACCGCTATAGTTCATAGTTTAGACTTTAATTTTATTTAATTCTTTATTCGTTGCAAGTAGTGACATTCTAAGTGAAGAATCAAAAATGTTAACTTCGTAAAAAGCTGGAACACAGCAGTTTTGATAAAACTATCTAAGCTTATATTCATCTATATGTATACATTCCATCCATCTAACTTATGACTTGTAAAATTATTCTGGAAAGTCTAATCGGTCTTGTAATAGCCGTCACCGGAGCACAAGCGCAACAAAAAGTTTCACCCGAAACCCTGAAATCGATCTCAATTCCTGACAGAGTAAATACAACGGTAGGAACGCTCGACTTTTTCGATGGTGTTCCAACGGATAACACAGTCGACAAGGTTTACGATAATTTGGATCGAATGAGAGCTGTAGAGGTATTTCTTGACAACCAGGGTCCGGCATCACTTTATGGTATGCGCGCAGGCAATGCAGGCATTGGCGCCAAAAAATCAAATACGATTACGATCAGTGAACAGTTATTGGATTCAGATCCTCTTTATTTAACTGGGAATACTTCTACTTTATATGCCCTCGGTTATCTGAATACAAAAAATGACGGGCCGCTGGTAATCGAACTTCCACCTGGAATGCTGGGTTTTGTTGATGATGCCTGGTTCCGTTATGTGAGCGATATGGGATTGGCAGGTCCCGATCAGGGAAAGGGGGGAAAGTATTTGATGCTGCCACCGGATTATAAAGGTGAGGTGCCAGAGGGTTATTTCATTTTAAAGACAAAAACTTATAGCAACCTCTTGTTCTTACGCGGTTCGATTGCAAACGGTCTGCCAGCAGCGGTAGACAATATTAAATCCAAACTCAGGGTCTATGCTCTCACACTCGTCAACAACCCACCTCCGACTGAGTTTGTTAATCTCTCAAAGAAAAATTATAATACGGTTGGGGCAAGTGATCGGAGTTTTTACAACGATCTGAATGAGGTTGTCCAGGAAGAACCCATCGATGCCATTGGACCAGAGGCTAGAGGTTTGATAGCGTCCATTGGGATTATAAAAGGAAAGCCGTTTAATCCCGACGATCGGATGAAGAAAATTTTGACGGAAGCGGCCACAATCGGTAATGCCACCGCCCGGGCTATCGTCTTTAATCCGAGAGGGAAGGAAGCATTGATTTATCCCGATTCGAACAGTAGTTGGGATCTGGCATTTGCAAATAAGGATGTCTATTTCGAAAAAGATGGAGCAAGCAGTCTGGAAGCACGAACCAGATTTTATTTTGCTTATACCGGTGTAACCCCCGCGATGGCGCTCACCCGGCCAGGGGCGGGATCTGACTATGCCGTTGCATTCCGCGATGCGACTAAAAAAGCATTCGATGGAGGGAAGACATATAGGCTTCATCTCCCACCAAATGTTCCGGTAAAAGATTTCTGGGCTGTTACTCTGTATGACGCACAAACCCGGTCGTTACTTCAGACTAGTCAGCCTTTTCCCACAATTGGAAGTCAGGATAAATCCATTCAGAAGAATAGTGATAACTCTTATGATATTTATTTTGGCCCGAAACCACCAAAGGGTAAAGAGAACAATTGGCTTGAAACGATACCTGGGAAAAGCTGGTTCACTATTTTTAGAACATACGGGCCTTTGGAACCGTGGATCAACAAAACATGGCGTCCCGGGGAGATCGAGCTGGTACAATGACGTGATATGGGTAAAAGCAGCTTGATCACGATAATAGATAAAGAATTAATAATTAATCAATGTCAACTATAACGCAAAGAAAAATTAAGAGATTTATATCGATTCTGGTCATTGATATCTTCATCACAAATGCCATTTGAGCTCAGGTTGTACCTAAGATGAAGATGACGACCGATATCCCCTCGGAGATAACAACTCCTAATACTGTGGATTCACGTCTGGGTACGCTCAAACTTTTTGATGGGTTTCCCGATGATTCTACAACACAAAAAGTTTATGACAATCTTGATTTCCAACGAGGCGTCGATGCATTCCTCAATGCTATGCCCGGTGCCGCTTTGACGACGTTTCGACCGGCACTTAAAGAACTGGGTGGCGTTGATGGGAACGTCGTCATCTTTGAGGATTTGATGGACTCCAAAGCGCTTTGGTTAACCGCAAATACCACTGTTGTTTATTACATGAGTTGGATTGACACCAGAAAAGGTCCTGTTGTTGCTGAAACTCCATCGAACACACTTGGCGTTGTTGATGATCACTGGTTTCATTATGTTTGTGATTTCGGGAATGCCGGACCAGATAAGGGCAAAGGAGGAATATTTCTTCATTAAATGGAAAATAAATCTTCTTTCAGACTAGTACTTTATGCTTGTAGAACCGTCTTTAAATTTGAAATGAAACCAGACTACCCCAATAAGGTTTTTTACGATCAACGGGAGGATTATGCCTTCCTTATACAGTCATTGGCTACCGAAGCCTTTTGAACGGGGTTACTTCACAGCCCATCTGACCCACGCCTTTTTTATCATAAGCAATCGTTTTTGGTAACCAGGGTCTGTTTTTACTCACCCTGCATTTTTTCTTTCATTTAATAATCTGTATGCAACGAACATTTTTGATTTTGCTGGTTTTTTTTACCGGGCTGGGCACCCTCCGAAGTCAAACGCCCTATGACTGGACCTTCAATGCCCGAAAAGTCTCTGACGGGACCTATGAAATTCACTGCACCGTAAAGGTGAATGCACCCTGGCATACGTATTCCCAGTTCACGCCGCCTGGAGGACCTGTGCCGACACAGTTTACGTTTGCGAAAAATCCTTTGTGCATACTCGATGGCCCGGTGAAGGAAATGGGCGATATGCACGTCAGGCATGAAGCCGTTTTTGGAGTCGACGTAAAATATTTTGACGGCCAGGTGGACTTCGTTCAAAGGATCAAAGTAAAAGGGACGGCAAAAACGAATTTTACGGGAGCAGTCCAGTTCATGGTATGTAATGACCAGCAATGCCTGCCCCCCACTACCCAAAAGTTTACACTTGCTTTAAACTAGCCCTGAAAATGTATTCTCATGCGACAGTTTATTGTCCATTTCAAGGGTTTGTCTCTACAGACCCTTCTATTTTATTTTATGAATAAAAAATTTGCTCTGTGAAAACTGAACCGATGTTAAAAGATCAGACGAATATTACCCTGAAGCCGGCGCGTCTCTGGTCGCTCGTGGGAAATACGCCGATGCTTGGTATCCATTACCGCTATGAGGGTCAGAGCCGGACGATTTATGCTAAATGTGAACACTATAACCTCACAGGAAGTATCAAGGACCGTATGGCACTTTATATTTTGCAGAGGGCCTACGCCGAAAATAAAATCAAACCGGGTAAACGGATTTTGGAAGTCAGCAGTGGCAATACCGGGATTTCCTTTGCCGCCATTGGCCGCGCCATTGGCCATCCGGTGACGATCATTATGCCCGACTGGCTGAGCAGGGAAAGAATCGATATTATTAAAAGCCTAGGCGCCGAAATCATATTGATTTCCAAAAAGCAGGGCGGCTTTCTCGGAGGCATCGAAATGTCGCTGGACATGGCAGCCAGTGATCCGAAAATATTTCTTCCAAGGCAGTTCGAAAACAATTACAACGTCGATGCACACTCGAAAATGACGGGACCGGAAATTTGGAAGCAGTTGCAGCATATCGGCCTCGTACCGTCCGCTTTTGTTGCGGGCGTGGGCACAGGAGGCACCGTAATGGGCATGAACAATTATTTCAAAAAGCAAAACCCAAACATAAGAGTTCACCCACTTGAACCCACTGAGTCTCCGACGCTTTCCACGGGTCATAAAATAGGATCACACCGGATACAGGGGATCTCGGATGAATTTATTCCGGCGATTGTAAAACTGGAAGAACTTAGTGACATCATTCAGGTATCCGACGGAGACTCCATTCTCATGGCTCAGAAAATGGCATCCGAACTGGGACTGGCCGTAGGCATTTCTTCTGGCGCCAATATCATAGGTGCCATCAAGGCCCAGGAAAAACTCGGACCTGACGCAGTGGTAGTAACAGTTTTATCGGACAGCAATAAAAAATACCTGAGTACGGACCTGATGCGGGATGAACCGGTGAAAGCAGAATACCGGACCCCTGGAATTGAATTGCTGGATTATACACCGCTCAGGAGGCTTTATGAAGAATAATCAGTCCCGGACGAGCCCAAAATCGTCTATTTAAATAAGTTTCTCCATATTCATTTTCTTTGTCCGGATTTCCCGGAAAAAGTTTTGTTTTAATATCCGGATTTTCTATCCCTGCCATTTGGTCCGGATTCACATAGGTGGTCTTGATATTTCCTTTGAACCTTGAGGTCGAACTTATTTTTATATTGTAGATATCACCAAGAGCACCTGATAAATTATCACTAATCTTTCCTGGAGATTTTATAGTGATACCGTTCTCATAGAAGCCATTATTTTTATTCTGTGAAGAAAGTCGAAGTTCTTAATTAACATCTTTCCCTTTATAAGAACAAATAATTATCAATATTTTCTTGCCGTCTTCCTGTATTTGAGATTTTAAGATAGACAATGTGATATCTCCGCCCATCTATTTTGGATTGACCGGGCATGGTATTACAAGATGTAATGACCAGATTAAATATTATAAATGACAGTTCAATGTATTTAACTAATTCTCATTCTTCCAAATTTATCAAATTGAATTGAGTAAAACATTTGTTATTCTATCCAACTGCGGCTATATCCTGGATTTTCTATTGCCAATGCTTCTGTCGTTATTTGGAGCGGATGAAACGTATCGACCATGACAGCCAGCTCGTTGGTTTCCCGGGCGCCAATGCTTTTTTCAACGGCTCCGGGATGCGGTCCGTGTGGTATACCTGGGGGATGCAGTGTCATCATGCCCCGCGTTACATGTTTTCGGCTCATAAAATCTCCATCGACATAGTATAATACTTCATCGCTGTCAATATTGCTATGGTTATAAGGAGCGGGAATGGCAAGCGGATGATAGTCGAAGAGACGGGGGACAAAACTGCAGACCACAAAATTATTTGCTTCAAAAGTCAGGTGCACGGGTGGTGGCTGGTGCACACGTCCGGTGATGGGTTCAAAATGGTGTATGGAGAATGACAGGGGATAGCAACATCCATCCCAGCCTACGACGTCAAAAGGATGGTGCGCGTAGTGCATACCATATAACATACCCTGCTTTTTTATCCGAATGAGAAAATCTCCGGATTCATCTACCGGATCCTGGATGACGGGCGTGCGGATATCACGCTCGCAATAAGGGGCATGTTCGAGCAGCTGACCGTTTTTACTCAGGTATTTTTTCGGATAACGTATAGGACTAAAAGATTCTACAATGAATAAACGGTTTTTTTCATTCTCAAAATCCATTTGATAGGTCGTTCCGCGGGGTATTATTAAATAATCTCCATAACCGAATGGCAGGATGCCGTATTGGGTAATCAGTTTTCCTGAACCTTCATGCACAAAGACAAGTTCATCCGCATCTGCATTTTTATAAAAATATTCACTGAGTGACCGGGTGGGCGATGCCAGGGAAATCTGACAGTCCCTGTTTACAAGTATGGGTTTTCGACTGTTGAGATAGTCCTTTTCGGGTAATATATGAAAGCCTTCAAAACTTCGGTGCGTGAACATTTTTTCTTCCGCAATACGCGGCAAGAGGGAGACGGGAAAATCAGTCAGCAGAATTTCTGTCGGCGGATGGATATGGTAGAGCAGGGAGTAATCGCTGGAAAAACCTTCCGTGGAAAAAAGCTGCTCGGAATACAAATTTCCGTTTGAGGAGCGAAATTGCGTATGACGTTTAGCCGGGATCGAACCCGAGCGAATATAATGCGGCATCGTAGATAATTTAAAATTAAAAAACTGGGTAAAATAATGGTCTGAAGTTTCGTGTTCAGGAAACATGATCCATCGCGAGGGAGCTCAGCAGGAAGCAGTATTTCCAGCGGCGTTTATCGATCCAGTAAGTGAAATTTCGGTAAAAGGGCATCGCCTTGTTTTGATAAAATAAAGGTAGAAAAAATTTTGAATGATGGAATTTTCGAATACATTTGTTCATCACAACAGGGGATTTACTGCAGCATGAGAAACGTTCAAACCCGGAACATATTTATCCATGCGCCCCGACCATCCTTTCAAAATTTTCATTGACGAACGTACCAACTACGTCTTTTTGCTGGAATCACTGGCGGCCGACTCCGTCGTATTTCCCGTTTAGCTGTTTTTTTTATTTCTTAATCTAAAACCGGAATCATGAAGGATTTCCTGCCACTTCATGGCACAGACCATATCGAATTTTATGTAGGGAATGCCAAACAGGCGGCACACTATTACAAGACTGCATTTGGTTTTCAGGGAATTGCTTATGCGGGTCCGGAAACCGGTGTAAAGGACCGGACAAGCTATGTCCTACGTCAGCAAAAAATGACTTTTGTTTTTACCTCTGCGCTCAAACCCGAACATGAAATAACCCGCCATGTATCCAAACACGGAGACGGCGTGAAGGCAATCGCACTATTGGTGGAAAACGCCTATGAAGCATGGAAGGAAACCACGATCCGGGAAGCAGAAAGTTTTTTACCACCGGCATATCTGACAGACACCCATGGAAAACTGGGGATGAGTGGTATTAAATTATATGGAGACACCGTCCATTATTTTATCGAGCGGCAGCATTATAAAGGCGTATTCATGCCGGGCTACCAGTCCTGGACGAGTGAATATAATCCACCGGCCACCGGACTGCTGTATGTCGACCATTGCGTGGCCAATGTGGGCTGGAATCAGATGAACAAATGGGTAAAATTTTATGAAGACGTGATGGGATTTAAAAATATCCTGAGTTTCGATGACAGCGATATATCAACGGAATATTCAGCACTTATGAGTAAAGTCATGTCAAGCGGTAACGGATACGTGAAATTCCCGATCAACGAACCGGCGGAGGGAAAGAAAAAATCACAGGTGGAAGAATACCTGGAGTTCTGGGGAGGCGAAGGAGTACAGCATGTGGCGATGGCGACCAAAGACATTGTGTCGACTGTTCAAGATCTCATGACCCGGGGGGTCGAATTCCTGAAAGTGCCTTCTTCCTATTACGAAACATTGGAAGAACGGGTTGGTAAAATCGATGAGGACATTGAACCATTGAAAGAACTCGGAATACTGGTAGACAGAGATGATGAGGGTTATTTATTGCAACTTTTTTCAAAACCTGTTCAGGACCGGCCGACATTATTTTTTGAGATCATTCAACGCAAAGGGGCGCAAAGTTTTGGGAAGGGAAATTTTAAAGCCTTGTTCGAAGCGATCGAAAGGGAACAGGAAAAACGGGGGAATCTATGAAACTGATATCATTTCTGTTGGATCGAAAGGAATTTGTCGGGATTCAGTTTAACAACAGAGTATTTAAGCTGACCGCCCTGCACAAATTTTTGCCCGGGACCATGCGACCTCTGCTTGAAAAATGGGATAAATATATGTCGATTGCCCTTCCGGCTGAAGAAAACCTTAAAACGGACCTGGATCGTCAGCAGCTTGGCATTCCCATGGACCAGATAGAAAGGCTGGCGCCCGTCCCTTTCCCGGGGGCCCTGCGCGATGGTTATGCTTTTCGCCAGCATGTACTAACGTCCAGACGCAACCGCGGACTGGCGATGACGCCGGCCTTCGACGAGTTTCCCATTTTTTATTTTGGCAATCATAGAACGGTCAGAGGGCCGGGTAATATTTTCTGCATGCCGGACCACCTGAGGCAGTTGGATTTCGAACTGGAAGTAGCAGTCGTCATTTGTAAAAAGGGAAGAAATATCATCGCGGCAGATGCCGATGGCTATATCGGTGGTTTGATGATCATGAACGACTTCAGCGCAAGGCAATTGCAGATGGAGGAAATGCAACTGAGTCTCGGACCTGCCAAGGGAAAAGATTTTGCGACCGCGACGGGTCCCTGGCTTGTCACGCCCGAAGAACTGAAAGACTTTGAAATTCCCTGTAAAAAAAATCATGAAGGCAAATCCTGGGGACTCCGGATGTCAGCTTCAGTGAACGGAAAAAAACTCAGCGAGGGCAGACTTTCGGATATGGACTGGACATTTGCGGAGATCATTGAACGGGCTTCCTATGGTGTCGATCTTTTTCCTGGAGACATCATTGGCAGTGGAACCGTTGGAACGGGTTGTCTGCTCGAATTGAACGGCTCCGGGAAATTGCAATCCGGAGATTACAAAGAACAATGGCTCAGGCCGGGTGACCAGATCAAATTGACAGTAGACGGGCTCGGTGAATTATCCAACAAAATCGTACAGGAGGAATCCGGTTTTTCCATCCTCGATCACAAGAAAATAATTTCTTCGATATGATGATTTGTATGTCTGAACTGTCTGCCGCAGAAAAACAGAACTTGCTTGTCTCTGCCGTTGCTCCAAGGCCGATTGCACTCGCCTCCACGATCAGCCGCGACGGTCAGGTCAATCTGAGTCCTTTTAGTTTTTTTAATGTGTTTTCAAGCGAGCCTCCGATCCTGATTTTTTCCCCGGCCAGGCGCATACGTGACGGCTCACGCAAACATACGCTGATAAATATTGAAGAAGTGCCGGAAGTAGCGATTAGTATCGTAGATGTCGCCATACTGGAACAGGTCAATATTTCCAGCGCCGAATTTCCGGATGGAGTGAACGAATTCGAACCCGCAGGATTTACGGAAAGTCCGTCGGTTGCCATCCGGCCGCCGTTCGTAAAAGAAAGCAGGGTCAACATGGAATGTAAAGTGAAAGAAATTAAACCCATGGGTGCCCGGGGTGGTGCAGGCAACCTGATTATTTGTGAAGTACTTGTTATGCATATTGATGAGACGATTCTGGATGCCGGTCAAAAGATTTGCCCTTTAAAATTCAGTCAGGTCGGGCGGCTGGGAGGAGACTGGTATTGCAGGATGGATGAATTCATCCTGTTTAAACTTCCGAAACCCTGATGATGTCTTTATTTAAAGATTATATTTTAAAGAGTACTCCTTATAAAGGAGGTTCCACCAGAAACGATGCAGGCGCTTCAGGGCGCACGGTACTGCATAAAATGTCATCGAACGAAAATCCACTGGGGGCATCGCCCAAAGCGGTCGAAGCGATCTATAAAAACCTCCACCAGGCCAGCGAATATGGTTTCCAGGACGACCTGGTCTTCACGGAGAAATTATCCCATTTTTTTGAAGGGAAACTTTTGCCGGAGCAATTCCTGGCCGCCAACAGCGGTATGGAACTGCTGGATATTGTTTGTCGAGCTTTTCTGAACCCGGGCGACTGCTGTATATTATCCTCGCCGACTTTTATGGCGTATAAGAATTTTTCAGAGCTCTGCGGAGCTGCCATCATTGATGTCCCCTTGGAGAAAAACAGTTTTCAGTTAGATGTGCAGGGAATCATCGCAGCCATTGATAAAAAGACCAAACTGATTTTTATTTCCAATCCTAACAATCCGACGGGAAGTTTTATTTCACGGGCAGAAATAGATGAGCTCATACACTGTTTACCAGCGCATGTTATGCTGATCTATGATGAAGTGTACCATCAGTATGTGGAACAGAGCGACTATCCGAGGGCGCAGGATTATATCGAGAAGGGAAAAAATATAATCGGCCTCCACAGTTTCTCCAAAGCATACGGCCTCGCGGGTTTGCGCATAGGTTATATTTTTTCAACGCAACCCATTATGGACTACCTGCGCCGTCTGCGCAGACCCTTTATGGTTAACAGCCTGTCGATGGAAGCGGCCATAGCGGCGCTTGATGACTGGACCCACCTTGCTGAAACCCTTCAAATTAATGTTTCTGAGAAACGGTGGCTCTACCGCCAACTCGATAAGCTCAAAATTCACTACTGGAAAACCGATGCCAATTTTATTCTCCTGCGCCCGACCATGGATGCGGACCTGTTTGCCATGCGAATGTTAAAAGAAGGTATCATGGTGAGAACGGCCGGCGTCATGGGCGCTCCGGGATGCGTGCGGGTAACCATAGGTACAAGGGAAATGAACGCGGCTTTTATTGTAGCGCTAACAAAATTTTACCCGGAATATGAATAATGAATCGATATCCGTCTTCGACATTTTCAAGATCGGTGTGGGGCCTTCCAGTTCGCATACGCTGGGCCCCTGGCGTGCGGCACAAATGTTTATCCGTTCACTCAAAGAAAAAGACATGTTGACGGATCTGAAACATATCCGGATATTATTGTTTGGTTCCCTGGCGAAAACGGGTAAAGGACACGGAACCGATATTGCCCTTCAGCTCGGCCTTGCAGGTTATGATCCGATCCGGATCGATACTTCGCTCGTTCCGGCCATCATTGAAAACATTTTAAGAAAGAAATCGCTGATGCCAGCGCTCTGCCTGGCCTTTGATCCTGTCGAGGATATTATATTTCTTACCAGTGAATCGCTGCCTTACCATCCCAATGCCATGAATTTCCTGGCTGATTTTCATTCGGGCAAAACGGTTTCAGAAACGTATTATTCTGTGGGCGGTGGCTTTATTGAACAGGAATTAAAAAAATATGGGGGCAAAAAAACGGCCGAGTTGCCTTTCCCGATCAATAAAGCGGAGGATCTGGAAGACTGGTGCATGAAGACCGGCCTTGATATACCTGAGCTTGTTTATGCAAATGAACTGACCTGGCGTGATGATATTCAGGTAAAAAGCGAATTGTTGAGTATATGGAAGGTGATGAGGGGATCTATTTACAGAGGTTGTCAAACGGAAGGGATTTTATCGGGTGGCTTAAACGTTTCGCGTCGTGCCGCCAGCCTGAATCTGAAACTGCTTAACGGCAAATCGTACGATGACTATGATGACTGGGTGCAGGCGATCAAAAGCGGCGGAAGGGATTTTCAATATATTCTTGACTGGGTAAGTTGCTTTGCGCTGGCAGTAAATGAAGAAAATGCATCCTTCGGAAAAATAGTTACTGCTCCAACCAATGGTGCGGCCGGAGTGATCCCTGCCGTGCTTCAGTATTTTATTTGTTTCACCGAAGCGTTCAGCGAAGAAAAAATCATTTCCTTTCTACTGACTGCTTCCGCAATCGGCAGTATGTTTAAAAAAGGAGCTACGCTTTCAGCCGCGATGGGCGGTTGCCAGGCGGAGATCGGCGTCTCTTCTGCCATGGCCGCAGCCGCCCTTACGCAAGCGATGGGAGGCAACTTCCGGCAGACACTGATGGCCGCCGAAATCGCGATGGAGCATCATCTCGGCCTGACCTGCGATCCGATTGGCGGCCTGGTCCAGATACCGTGCATCGAACGCAACACGATGGGTGCCATTAAAGCCATCACCGCTTCCCAACTGGCGCTTCAAAGTAAACCAGGCCAGGCAAAAGTTTCTCTGGATGCCGTGATTGGTGCGATGTGGGATACCGCCCGGGATATGAACAGTAAATATAAAGAGACTTCAGACGGAGGACTGGCCGTTCATATCCCCATCAGCTTACCGGAGTGTTGAGGAGGAGGAAATCGTTTTACTGGCGCTCAGACCACAGTCGAGCCATTGTCTGTATATGTTTATATCGGGGGTATAACCTACAGGCTCATTCATCAATTCTCCCCTTGGACTAAGAATAACGTACAGGGGTTGTGTGACCTGGCGGAAATTTTCCGATTCGAAAGTCGCCCAGAAATCACCAACAGATTCAATAAATTTTGGATGTCCTTCCTTTGAAATATAGTTCATCTGTTCGGAGGAGGGCAGTTTTTTACGGTCGTCAACGTAAAGAGAAACGAGGATGAAATTATTTTTAATCAGGTCGCCGATTTCCGGTTTTGTCCAAACCTGTTCTTCCATTTTGCGACAGTTTACGCAGGCCCATCCTGTAAAATCAATAAGTATCGGTTTGCCCGTTTTCCGGGACAGTTCCAATGCCTTCGCATAATCATTTATGGCGTCTGCATGAAGCCCGTCCTGATGATTTGCATCTTTATTATACACGCTATACGTTAAAGGAGGCGGGAAACCACTTAGCCACCGGAGGTTTGCACGGGCACCCTTGCCGAGCCCCGGGAGAAGCGAAATGGTGAAAATCATTGCGATCACTCCGAAGACGAGGCGACCGCAGGAAAACAAATAAAAAGTAAGGCTCGCAGAAATGACAATCCATATTCCAATAAAAATTTCTCTTTTTAAAATTCCCCAATGCTGTACCAGATCAGCATTGCTGAGGAATTTAAATGCGAGAGCGAGTTCCACGAACGCTAATACTTTCTTGACCGTATCTAGCCAGCCTCCGCTTTTGGGTATTCTTTTCATCCATCCCGGAAACATGGCAAACAAGGCAAAGGGCAAGGCGAGCGCCAGTCCGAAGCCGGCCATTCCGGCGGTCAGTTGCCAGGCGCCGCCGCTGGCTGACAGCGATCCAACCAGCAATGTGCCGAGAATGGGACCTGTGCATGAAAACGATACGGTGGCCAGTGTAAGGGCCATAAAGAAAATGCCCACGAGACTTCCCGCGTTGCCCCGCGCACCTGCGGTGTTCGAAAAATTCGAAGGCAACCTGATCTCAAAAAGACCAAAAAACGATAGTGCGAATAAAAGAAATACCGCAAAAAATACCAGGTTAACCCAGGCATTGGTGGAGATGCTGTTGAGAATTTCCGGATTTAAATTTCCGATCAAATGGAATGGCACGCTGGCGAGCAGATAGATCCCGAAAATGCTAAAACCATAAAAGAAACCATTGCGCAGTCCTTCTTTTTTTGTTTTTGACCGGTTGGTAAAAAATGAGACCGTTGCCGGCACCATCGGGAACACGCAAGGAGTAAGCAGGGCGATCAGTCCGCCGGCCATACCGAGTAAAAACAAGGAAAATATTCCAGCATTTGCTTTTTCCTTTGTCAGACAATTGGCCTTTGGATGCGGCAGATCTACGCCCGTTAACCGAATTTTATCTCCCGTTTTTTTTTCTGTACCGCCTTCCAGTGCGATACTCAGAACGGTATCCATGGGAAGGAATTCCTTTCCGTTCGCCGTGAAACCACGGATCGATATTACCAGGGAATCCGGAATGATGCCCGGTATTTTGATTTGCTGGCTCAAAGAAAAATGATCATTATAAACCCTTGTTTTCTTTCCATTAAATATGGGGTCCCTGATCAAATCGAGTTTGCCTTTTGATAACAAATTCCCGGAAGGCTGGACGGAAGAATCGCTCCAGCCCAGCTTCACTTCGGGGATTCCATTTTCCGGATCGTTTTCGGCATACGCGTACCATCCTTTGTCAAGATCAAACTCGACGAGAATCCTGTATTCTGCACGGCTGACTTTTTCGCTATACCCTTTCAGGTGAGGAGGTTGTGCATTGCTGGTCAGCAACATATTGTATAGAAGGACTACAGAAAAAATTTTTTTCATCTTGATGTAAAGACACCCGTCCGGGGGAAAAGGGCTAGTCCTCCAAGTAATTTTTTTGAAAACTATAACGACTGTTTTGTGCGAATTCGTTTATTTTTAGCCCAAATAAGAATCATTGATTTCAACGGAAGAATTGCATGAGGAGCGCGCCCTGCTCGTCCGGGTAACTAAAGGTGACGAGGCAGCATTTGCGCTGTTATTGAATAAACATGCCAAGAACCTGTATTCCCAGGCGCTGGCTTATACGAAATCTTCCGAAGTGGCACAGGATATCGTACAGGACGTTTTTCTGAAGATCTGGATGAAGAGAAAACAACTGGCTGAGATCGACCGGTTCGACAATTATTTATTTATCATGACCCGAAACCGGATCATTTCGATACTTAGAAAAAAGCTGACAGTACCTGTTTCAGATGGCATGCAGGAGCTGATAGAAGAAAACAGTCCCTCGCCGGAACAGCAATTCTCATTAAAACAGGCAGAGTCGATCCTCGAGAAGGGGATTCTAGCTATGCCTCCCCAGCGGCAGATGGTGTTTAAACTCAGTCGCAAGGAAGGGCTAAGCTATGCTGAGATCGCTGAAGAACTCGGTATTTCAACATCCACGGTTAAAAGCCATATCGTACAAGCACTGAATTTTCTGCGCGATTATTTTCGTTCGCACGGCGAGCCCATCGTTACCCTTGCGTTGATTCTTTTCTTCCAAAAACTCAAGAATTTTTAATTACCACCTGCCCGCTCCGGAATTTATTGCGTCTTTAATGGAAGGGACGGGTTAAACCAGCCAAACATGGATGAGCAACTGCTTCAGAATCTTCTGGATAAATATCTTACGGGCACGCTGAAAGACCAGGAACGGGATCATTTAAATAAACTGTTGCAACAACCCGACTATTCGGGGTTGCTTGAACGAATCCTGTATGATGAATTAACCAGCCACCGGTTTGAAGGGGAAGGACATGACCGGGTGCTATCCCTTATCCAGGAAAATATTCGAAACGCCATTCAGCAGACCAGGAAAACAAAAATCCTGCAGATTCGCGGGTGGGCAGCGGCGGCAGCCGCGCTGATCCTGATATCGACATCGTATATCTTTTTTTTACGAACGCCAGCGAGACCCGTGGTGACACCGGTTGCTGAGTCAGGTGCCGATATTCTGCCGGGCGGCAATAAAGCAATACTTACGCTCTCCAATGGGTCTGCCATCCGTCTGGACAGCACATCCAACGGAACGGTCGCCCGCGAATCTGAAACGAATATTCTGAAAACAGACAGCGGTCATTTACTCTATCAGGCAGCCAGCAACCCGGAAGCAGTTGCGGCATTCAATACCCTGTCAACGCCGCGCGGAGGAACATTTCAACTGACACTTTCCGATGGAACAAGAGTCTGGCTGAACGCTGCTTCTTCTATTAAATATCCAACGGCATTTACCGGAAAGGAAAGAAGGGTCGTCATTACAGGTGAAGCCTACTTTGAAGTCATTCATAACGCAAAACAGCCATTCATTGTTTCTGCAAACAATATAGAAGTCACCGATATCGGCACGCATTTCAACATCAATGCCTACGAAAACGAAACCCATATTAAAACCACCCTCTTCGAAGGCAGTATCTCTCTGAAGTCCGATCACTATAACAGCCTTTTAAAGCCGGGTGAACAGGCCCAGTCGGGAAGTGACAGTAAAATAAACATGCTGCAACCCGAAGAACTGAACCAGGTCATTGCATGGAAAACAGGGTATTTCAATTTCAGGGACGCCGATTTGCCAACCGTTATGCGGCAACTCGAAAGATGGTATGATATAGATGTCCGCTACAATGGTCAGGTGCCGGCGCGTCGTTTCCGGGGCGAACTGCCGAGGAGCATGACGCTGAAGGAAGTGCTCAATGTGCTCAGGGAAATAAAGATTAACTATAAAATAGATGGAAAAATGCTGATTATTTATAACTAGGGATACCAGTTCAGAAATGAAAAACCGCCATGGATTAGGGCCCATAGCGGCGGACGTTTCGGGCTGACCCAACTGAAAAGAATCCTGACAGACTGCTTTCGTTCATCAACCCAAAACTTGACAAAGTTATGCTTAAATCCCCCAAACCACTTTTAGTCTTGAAACTAACCGTCATATTGCTCACTGTCGCCATGCTGCACGTAAGTGCAAAAGGCATTTCCCAAACCGTAAGTTTTTCGGGCAGCGATGTTCCGCTGGAAAAAGTATTTGATGCGGTAAAAACGCAGACCGGATTCGTTTTCTTTTATGATGTGGACATTTTAAAAAAATCGGCCCCCGTAACTCTCAACGTAAAAAATGTTCCCCTCGAAGATTTCCTGCGGCTGGCATTCGCAAAAACCCCACTGAAATATTCCATTCAGAACCATGCCATCATCGTCACGCTTCGGGATATCGATACGGAAATACCTCCGGATAATATAACGATATCCGGACGCATTGTGGATGTCGATGGAAACCCGCTGGCGGGTGCCACCTTAGCCATGAAAACAGAAAGCGGTATGACGTCAGTCATGTCTGACGCCGATGGTAAGTTTAGTATGACCACCAAACCCGGAACGGTGATTATAGTGTCCTATGTGGGATATAAGACGTATACATTTAAAGCCACCCAGCAGACGCGAAATATTTCCATCAGCCTTTCTCATTCAACAGACAACATGAATGAGGTTTCTGTGACAACCGGTTTTCAGACGATTGCCAAAGAAAGAAGTACCGGCGCTTTCAGCCGCGTGGAAGGAGAGGAGATCCAGCAAAAATCAGTCAGCATCAACGTCATCGACCGGTTGGAAGGACTGGTTCCGGGACTCGCAGTCAATAACGGCCAGGGTGCAGACAAATTTCTTATCCGCGGTGTGAATTCCGTAAATGCCAACCGCGCGCCATTATATGTACTGGACGGAGTGCCGATCGCATACGGAGATGTATCCACGCTGGTAAATCCAAATGATGTCGAAAGCATCCAGGTACTACGGGATGCGATGGCCACATCCATCTGGGGTTCGCAGGCGGCCAACGGCGTCATCGTCATTACGACCAAAAAAGGCAAAGCACAGGGCCACATCAAAGTGCAGTACAATGGATTCATTTCCTTTAAAGGACTGCCGGATTACAGTTATCAGAAGATGATGAGCCCGAAACAATTCATCACCGCCGCGCAGGAAGTTTTCGACCCCTCCACTTTTCCATATAGTTATGTAACGACCATCAGTCCGAATTACGAACTGCCCGTTGTCTTTCCACATGAACAGGTGCTCTATGACCTGAGTAACGGAATCATTTCTCAGGGAGTTGCAAACGCACGATTGGATTCACTGGCATCCCTGAACAATCGTTCACAGATTGAGCATAACCTCATGCAGCCGGCGATGCTGAGTAACCACAGTGTTTCATTCAGTGGTGGGAGTCCGTTTTATAGTTTTTACGGATCGCTGAATTATACCAATACAAAAAATATCGACCGGTCCGATATCAACAACTATATGGTTGATTTCAAACAGATTTTTTCTTTCACACCCGGCATTAAGCTGGACATCACGACCAATCTTTCGCAGCAGAGCACGACGCTGTTCATCGTTCCTGATTTGCCGACCCTGAATACTTATTTACCCTATGCCATGTTTTCTGATGCAAAGGGAAACCCGTTGTCGCAGAGTTATCTTCAGCTCTACAGTGGTTACCAGCAGACTGCAGAACAGCAAAGCGGGATCAATCTGGATTATGTTCCGCTGAAGGAATCGGCTTTTGCGCCCAATAGCAATAGCACCCTGAGTGCAAGGCTGAATGCAGGACTGACAATTAAATTATGGAGGAGCCTGACATTTGAGGGACGCTACCAGTACCAGTCTGCCGCCAACGACGGATACACGTACTATGACCAGAACTCTTATCTGACCCGCCGTGAAGTGGTCAATTTTACAGAACCCGGTCCGGTTTACAACCTGCCCAACCAGGGAGGCGACTATCTGACTTCCGGAGGAACGAATACGGCCTGGTATGTGCGCAATCAGCTAAACTACAATGAAGCCTGGAAAGACAATGAACTCACAATGCTGCTGGGAACAGATGTACGCGACAACACCATCAAATCGAATTCCAAAACAATTCGCGGATACGATGACCAGACGCTAACCTATCTGCCCTATAATGAACTGGCCATGCAGCAGGGTATTTACGATCCCATCATTCCAAATTATTTTTCTTCCAGTGTGCTGAGTTCACCCACTTTTTCTGCCAGCCAGATCGAAACAAGATTTTTTTCCCTCTACGGCAATTTTGCTTACGCTTTTAAAAAGAAATATAATCTCAACGGAAGCATTCGCATGGACCAGTCGAACCTGTTCGGCGCCAATATCAGCCAGCAATATAAACCGATCTGGTCGGTGGGTTCCAGCTGGCTCATCAGCAATGAACCATTTTTCGAAAAGAAACTCGTAAACGCTCTGAAGCTCAGACTGACCTATGGGATCGCCGGTAATTCTCCGAATCCGGGATCAGGAGGCCCTTATGATATCATCCAGCCCCAGCAGAGTCCTTTTTATCAGGGTTTGGCACTTGGATATAGTATTCTGCTCCCCTCCAATAAGCAACTTACCTGGGAAAGCACAGCGACGCTCAACGCCGGGGTGGATGTTGGATTATTGGAAAACCGCGTGACTTTTTCAGTGGATGTATACAGCAAGAAAACGGATAACCTGCTCGGATATGCACCTTTCGATCCAACCAATGGCTGGTCAAACGGATATGTGAATCTGGGTAATATCGAAAATAAAGGAGTCGAACTGGCTGTCGTCTCACAAAATATCGTGGGAAAAAATTTCTCCTGGATGACCCGTTTGAATTTTGCCTATAACCATAATGAGATCGTAAAACTTGGCCAGACGGTTCCGCTGACGGCAGAAGGGAAACTCTCCAGTAACGGTTTTGTGGAAGGATATTCCGCCTACAGCCTGTTTGATCTGAAATGGGCCGGACTCGACAACCAGGGTAACCCGCAGGTTTATACGCAGAAAGGCCAGAAAATCGGCATGGCTTCCGATTTATCACTGGACGATGTTCATTATGCGGGTACGACGCAACCGCAGTACTACGGAGGCATGACCAATACATTCCGGTACAGGGCTTTCGAACTTTCCTGCCTGATTATCTACAACCTCGGATATCAGATGCGTTCCTATACAAACACGTATTTCTCCGGAAGGCTCACCACGAATATATCAACCTACTTTGAAGACCGTTGGAAAAATCCGGGTGACGAGAATAAAACAAATGTGCCCAAATATATTTCCGATCCGAATGTGGATGCTGCTACCCGTTCCATCGAGTTTTACGGAGATGCTGACATCAATGTGGAAAGTGCAAGCTATATCAAAATGCGGGATATCACATTGACATATACCCTGCCCGTTTCCTGGATCAGCCGCATGTCGATGGATAACGTACAGGTGTATACGCAGATGAATAATCTGATGCTTTGGACAGCCAACCACCAGGGCATCGATCCG
>Ga0206938_1087_pt1 | contig 24652 bp, 21 predicted proteins | sample Alteio_BWOrgHeat_12_FD_152918 | JGI IMG/M metagenome (GOLD analysis project Ga0206938, IMG submission 152918) | Enriched cells from forest soil in Barre Woods Harvard Forest LTER site, Petersham, Massachusetts, United States -... | ecosystem: Environmental > Terrestrial > Soil > Temperate forest >... | reverse complement strand
GGGCAATATATCTTACCGGGTTGACAGGGTGTTGCATATCGACCCAACTAACGGTCATGTTTTGAATGACCCGGAAGCAATGCAGCTTTGGCACAGGGAGTATGAAAAAGGGTGGGAAGTGAAGGTATAATCCGAAAGGTTTGACAACTCTTAAAGAGTCGTCAAATCTAAGCCATCAACAATTTTAACGCTAACATCAACCAATTATAAATTATCTAAAAAAATGAGAAAGCCTGTTTCATACCTGTTGACACTGTTATTTTTGACAGTTTTTGCGATATCATCACGTGGCCAAAGCACCCCGTCCCTTTTCGATGGCAAAACCCTCAAAGGGTGGAAACGCCTTGCCGGTACTGCCGATTACAAAGTTGAGGACGGCAACATCGTCGGTACAACTGTACTTAACTCTGGCAATACTTTTTTGGTGACCGAAAAGGAGTATGGCGACTTTATCCTGGAGCTGGATACCAAAATAGAAAGTCCGTTAAGCAATTCGGGCGTACAAGTGCGCAGTCATTTTGATCCTGCCGGGAATAACGGCAAAGGTAAAGTTTATGGAAGGCAGTTTGAAATAGATCCTTCTGACAGGAAATGGTCAGGCGGGGTATATGATGAGGGCCGAAGAGACTGGATTTACCCGCTTGACCTGAATGCCAAAACCAAAGACGCTTTTAAAGTGGGTGTTTATAACCATATCCGGATTGAATGTATCGGCAATGAGATGCGGACGTGGATAAACGGCTCCGCCGTCGCCGATGTGGTGGATACAGTCGACAGCAGGGGCTTCATCGGTTTGCAGGTTCATGCAGTAACCACGCCGGAGCAGGCAGGCAAAAAAGTGTATTTTAAAAATATGCATATTCAAACCAAAAATTTAAAGTTTAAGCCGTTCCCTAAAGATATTTTTACCGTAAATTATCAAACAAATACATTGTCTGCCCATGAAAAGCAAAGCGGATGGAAGCTTTTGTACGACGGCCATACTTCAAACGGCTGGCGCGGTGCAACGCTGACAACTTTCCCGCCAAAAGGATGGCTTTATACTGACGGTACTATGCATGTATTACCCTCCGCAGGAAAAGAGGAGTCAGGTGGTGGTGATATTGTTACGGACAGCCTTTACGGCGCTTTTGATCTTTCTTTTGAATTTAAGATCACCCCGGGTGCCAACAGTGGTGTTAAATACTTTGTTACACTGTCCGAGGTTACAAAAGGCTCAGCCATCGGCCTGGAATACCAGGTGCTGGATGACGCATTGCACCCGGATGCCAAACTTGGCCGTAACGGCGACCGTACTTTAGCCTCTCTCTATGATTTGATCCCGTCAAATAAACCTGCCCGCTTTGTAAGGCCGATAGGGGCATGGAATACCGGCCGGATCATCGTTTATCCCAATAATCATGTGGAACATTACCTCAATGGCATTAAGGTTTTGGAGTATGAACGTGGCTCCAAAGAATTTAAGGATTTGGTGGCCATCAGCAAATATGTGGTCTGGAAAAACTTCGGCGAAGCGAAAGAGGGTCATTTGTTACTACAGGATCATGGTAACGAAGCCTGGTTCAGGAGTATAAAAGTTAAAAGGCTGACCGCTGATTAAACTGATTTTTATGATTTCACTGACCGGCAAAATCAGTGAAATCATAAAAATCAATCGAAATCAGTGCTCCTTCTTTTGAAAACTATAATACAGGTAAAACAACGACGGTAGTATCAAAAAGCTGCCAATTATAAGCGCCCAGCCCAGGTCATCAATTGTTTTATCCGATGCATGGAGCGACATTAGCGACAGATTTTGTCCGCCTTTTATCATGATAAAATAGGGGTAGTGCATATAGCCAACCGCCAAAAGTATCATAGTTACCTGGAAACCGGCGAATACCCGGATGATCTTCTTTTTACCGCGGTTGATCAAAACCCACAATAAAATAAGGGAAATGGTGGCTGCAATTACTGCTGTAAGGCTTATGGCGTTGCCAAAGATCCAGTGCGCCAGGCGTACGTTTTCAAATCCTGCGGCAATGAATACCATGCCGCCAAAAATTACGGCGATGATGTTCATATATTTTGCTTTTTTAATAAAGCGTTTCGCATCCTTGTCGTCATCAGCTTCGCCTATAAGGTAAATGGCGGCAAGATAGCCACTTAACGCTACTGTAAACAGTCCGACAGCAACAGAAAAGTAGTTGAGCCAGCTGAATATGTAACCCGATAAAAACGTTGCCGGGTGAAGGTCAATTTGCCTTGAAATGGCGCTTCCGGCAATTATCCCCAAAAACAACGGTGTAACAAAGCTGGAATAAACGAATATATGGTTATAAAGATTTTGTGTTCTTTCGCCCTTTATGGCGTCATAACTCCGGAAAGCGAATGCGGTGCCCCGCGCGGTAATACCCATCAGCATTACCAGTAAGGGGATATGCAGATAAGTGCACATCTGGCTGTATATTACCGGGAAGCCGACGAAAAGTATTACCACGGCAATAATGAGCCACATGTGGTTAGCCTCCCATATCGGGCCAATGGCCTGGTACATGGTTTTGCGGGTTTGATGCCGGTTTTTTTCCGAAGTAAACAGTTCAATTATCCCCGCACCAAAATCCGCCCCGCCGAGCAGGAAATAAAGCACGATGGCTAAAAACAGGAAAGCAATTACAACATACAGCATAAACGTCAATTTAACGGTCGTATAGTTCAGGAACCATTTTTATCTGGCGGCTTAATAAAACTATTACCGCTATACTCAGTGTAAAATATACTGCGGTAAAAAGGTAAAATGAATAATGAATGCCTGGCATAGGGGTAACCGCCTGGCTGGTGCGCATGATACCCTGTATAATCCAAGGCTGGCGGCCAACTTCGGTAACGGTCCAGCCAGCTTCAACTGCAATAAAACCAAATGGAGTTGCCCATATAAACAGGGTGAGAAACCACTTTTTGGATAACCAGCTTCTTTTTTTCCATAAAGCGATAAAATAAACCAATCCCAAAAGCATCATTGCCGAGCCGATAGCGATCATCAATTCAAATGCCAGGTGCGTAATAGTTACAGGGGGCTGGTTTTGAACCGGTATCTTATCCAGTCCGTTAACCGGTTCCTTAAAATTGTCGTGCACTAAAAAACTTAACAAACCGGGAACTTCAATTCCATAATTAACTTTTTTAGCCCCCGTATCCGGGATTCCGCCAATAACCAGCGGCGAATAAGGTTGAGTATGATAGTAAGCTTCCATCGCGCCAAGTTTGGCAGGTTGGGTTTTGTAAGCATTTTTTGCTGACAGATCGCCGCTAAATGGCTGCAAAATAGCCGCCGCCGCACCGAATATGATAGCAATTTTAAAGGCTTTGGTATGAAATAGGATGTTTCTTTTCCTGGCGATCATCAGCGCGTGGATGCCCGCAACCGCAAACCCGGTTGCTGAAAATGCTGCCAGGCTCATGTGCAGCGCTTCCGTAAACCATGAACCATTGAACATAGCTTTAATAGGGTCGATATTTAAGTATTGACCGTTTATATAATCAAAACCTGCTGGATTGTTCATCCACGAATTGGCAGAAACCACCAGGATTCCCGAGATGATGCCACTTATGCCAACTATCAGGCCGGTAAACAAATGGAACCATTTGTTAAACCTGTTCCATCCGTAAAGAAAAAAACCGAGCGCAATTGCTTCAATAAAAAAGGCTACACCTTCAAGGGAGAAGGGCATACCAAATATCGGGCCGGCATGTTCCATGAATTTTGGCCATAACAGGCCCAGTTCAAATGATAAGATTGTGCCGGATACCGCACCTGTAGCGAAGAAGATGGCTACTCCTTTGCTCCACGCCTGGGTAATGTTTTTATATACCGGCTCGCCGGTTTTTATCCATTTGTAATGAGCAACCGCCATAAAAAATGGCATCACCATACCTATACAGGAGTAAATGATATGGAAGCCCAACGAAATGGCCATTTGTGAACGTGCCGCTATAAAATCATCCATATTTAATTTAAAGTGCTGATAGTTAACCTTACAAATATACCTCACCCTAAATTAAACCATTAGTAAAGGCAAAAAGATTCCTTATATGGAATAGTTCTAAAATATTAAATAGAATTATTCTAAAATATTTTAGAATAAATAAAATAATTATATAAATTTACCCCCAGACAATTATTAACCCGGGATAATCAGGTTTACTTGAAACGATTACTTGCCATTATATTATTGAGTGTTCACCTGTTTAACTTAGGTGGGTACGCCTTGTTTTACCAATATTTCATCCACCAGGCGGATGTTCAGATGGTGAAGGAAGTATATAATGATAAAATAAATGATTCGAGGTTTATCGAACTAAAGATCCCCGTTCATATGCCAACGGTTACCGACTGGAGCGATTATGAAGTGGTTGCAGGTCAGGTCCAGTTAAAAAATGCTTATTACAACTACGTTAAGCTGAAAATGACTCGTGATACCATGTATTTCATTTGTTTGCCCAATACTGCAAAAACACGGTTGGTAGCAGCAAATATCATCACTGCAAAAGAGATCAACGACGTCCCAATGAGTAAAAAAGGCGACCAGGGGCTCAAGAAGTTAAGTACATCTGACGAATACAGCCTGCCTGTTTTCAAATATCAATATGCTGCGTTTGAAACTTTAATTAAACCCGGTTACAAAAACGTAGCTGTGGCCGTAAATAGTCCTTATATCGAATCTCCGGGCAAACCGCCCAATTTTATCAGCTAATATTGCTGTTTTTCGAACTTTTGTGCATGCCTCTGAGTGTAAATTATTGAGGCATAAATTCAATTTGTTTATAGCAAAAAACCGTTTGGTGCAAATAAATGCGCTTTAAATTGGTTTGTGCCCGTAAGACTGTTGATACGAAGGTTTTTAAATGGCTACCTCCCAGCTGTGGATGATCAACATCGCTTAATGCTTTGAATTATTATTCATTCGCATTTTAATAACGCTAATCAACCCTTTTACTTAAATTTTTATAATCAAAAATGATGAAACCTCTACGTCTATATTTTTATAGATCCTGTTTATCTGTGTTTTTATTTACGGCATTGGGGCAAATTGCTTGTGCTCAAACCGATGCGGATGCATTGATGATCCCCAAAAACATGTTTTGCGCAGTGGCGAGTTATGACCATAGCAGCTGGACCAATTATTGGGAAGGTACCTTTAAACGGAACAACTTAAATATTGGTACATTAACTACCAATTCGTACATGGTAATGGGTAACTATGGCATCACCAACAAACTGGATTTGTTATTTAACGTACCGTATGTTACAACCAACGCTTCCGCCGGAACATTAAAAGGCCAAAGCGGTTTCCAGGATCTTACACTTACACTTAAATACCTGGCTTTTCAAACAGAAATAGGAAAAGGCATTTTTAGTGTGCATACCATCCTTTCAGGGTCAATACCATTGAGTAATTACGAACCTAATTTTTTACCTGTGTCCATTGGCCTTCATGCGGAAACAGCATCGCTCCGAGGGTTGGTTAACTATCAAACCGGCAGGTTTTTTGTTGCCGGGGCTGCCCAGTATATCCAGCGAAGTGATATAACGATTGACCAGAATTCTTATTACACCACTCAATTAATTTATAGCAACCAGGTGTATATGCCTAATGTGAATAATCTGTTATTGAGCGCCGGTTACCGCAGCCTGAAATTAAATATAGAAGGCATTGTTTCACAAACCACCACCTTAGGCGGTTTTGATATCCGCAAAAATGATATGCCTTTTCCAGGTAACAGGATGAATTTTACCACCGCAGGCGGCCTGGTAAAATACAGCTTTGATGCAGTTACCGGTCTTGAGCTTACCGCTGGCGGAAACTATGTTTTAAAGGGCCGGAATGTTGGCCAAAGCACCGACTTTTTTGGCGCGGTGGCCTATGTATTTGATTTTAACAAAAAACACGCTAAATAATTTTAACCATGAAAAGACGAGTACTTAATTTATTACCGCTGATAGTTTTTACAGCAGCAGTTTTTTTAGGGTCATGTAATAAAGAAATAGTTGACCGTACCTCAACTTACCGGCCTTTAAAACCATCAAATGAAGATCTGAATGCAGATACCTGGAAAACTGTTTTAATAGCAAACCCGGGTGTATTTACTGTTGCAGCCCCTGATGCCATTGGCTCAGCGGCCTATACGGCTGATGTAAGCGAGGTGAAATCCTATCAAAATAATTTAACCGATGATCAGAGAGCGATTATTGCCTATTGGAGCGCAGGCGCGGTTTTGCGCTGGAATGAAATTTTACGCGACCTGGTGGCGAAGTACAATTTACCTCCGTACCAAAACCCGGATGGCACATATCCGTTCCCGAGTTCAACAAATCCATTTGCTTATCCTGAGTTCCCTTTTTCAAATCCGCCTTACGCTGCCCGCGCCTATGCTTATGTGAGTGCAGCACAATACGACGCGTTGGTTACTGCCTATCATTTTAAAAAGCTTTATAACCGCCGGCCAGTGTACCAAAACGATGCATCGATCAAACCGATTGTCCCTGTGTCGGGATTGGCTTCCTATCCGAGTGAAGACGCTGTGGTAGCGGGTGCGACTGTGGAAATGTTGAAGTTTTTATTCCCAACTGAAGTTGCCTATATACAGCAAAAGGCGAATGAAGAAATGCAGTACCGGATAATGGCCGGTGCAAACGTTCGCGGCGAGCTTACAGCCGGCCAGGCATTGGGATCGGCAGTTGCTGATGTATTTGTTGCACGCGGCAAAACTGATCGTGCAGGTAAGGCCATTGGCTCAGCGCCTGAATGGCTGTCATTACAAACCAATGCAACTTCAAGGGGCGATCAATATTGGACGAGCCTTGAAACTCCTGCAAGGCCGCCTATGCTGCCTCTATTTGGTAAAGTGCTGCCGTTTTTATTTGATACATTAACTGTTGTAGCACTTCGCCCGGGCCCGCCAAACCTGGCAGGTTCCGATGCTTTTAAGGCAGAAGAAGCTGAAGTGCTTTCCTATAGTAAAAACCCAACCCGCGAGCACCAGGCCCAAGTTGAATTTTGGGCAGATGGCGTTGGTACCTACACGCCTCCGGGTCATTGGAACGCCATTGCAGAGGCTGAATTTGTGCAGCAGAACTACAGCGAAGTACGCTGGGCACGCAATTACGCTTTGTTAAACATAGCCGAAATGGATGCAGCGATATGCTGCTGGGATACCAAATATTTTTACTTTAACATGAGGCCAACCCAGGCAAACCCCCAAATTAAGACGTTGACAGGTATACCAAACTTCCCGTCGTACACATCGGGGCATTCCAATTTTAGTGCTGCAGCTGCAGCTGTTTTAACCTATTTGCTGCCCGACAGGGGTACCAAATTTACCGACCTGGCACATGATGCAGCAATGTCAAGGCTCTATGGCGCTATTCATTATCGCAGCGATTGCGAGGTTGGGTTAGTAACAGGCGCCAAAATTGGCCAGTACGCCGTTCAATGGGCACAGTCGGATGGCGCCGGTATAGGACAATAATAAGAAATAGTTGATTAAATAAAACCCTTTTGAAGGTGGGTTAAGGCTCCGGTAAAACGGAGCCTTTTAGAAACTTAAAAATTAAACTTTAACCATAATTACAATTTAAAACGAAATGAAAACAACTTTACAAACACTTTTAGCAGTTTGCTTACTTATTCTAATTACTCAAACAAAAACTTTTGCGCAAGGCTGTGTGGCCATCAGAAGCACAGGTGGTATTTGCACCATGAATGAACACCCTGACAGTACAAATTCAAGCGCTTATTGGTTAGTAAATAGTAACAACCGCTATTATAGATCATTCAGGCACTTTGTAGGTAAAGCTGAGCAATATCAGCGTTTAGCGTTACACAACAACGTAATTAATAAAGTGTACCAACAGGATATCACGCTTACCCGTGTCTTTAACCGTCGCTGGTCAATGTCGGTAGATCTTCCTATTTCTGATAACAGCCGTTCACAATTAGCCGGTACAACCAGGTTTAGCACCCATTCTTTTGGCTTGGGCGATATGAACCTTACCGCTGCTTATTGGTTATTTGACCCCTCAAAAGCTACCAAAGGAAATATACAGGTAGGGACAGGTATAAAATTCGCAACCGGTAATAACAATGTGATGGACTATTTCCTGACGAATCCGGCAACAGGTGAAAGAACGCTTAAGTTGGTTGATCAGTCGATACAATTAGGCGATGGCGGTACAGGCATTATCACTGAGATAAATGCCTACTATAATTTTACCTCTAAATTCGGCTTCTACGGTAATTTTTATTATCTCCTCAATCCTCAGGACGTAAGCATACCAAAGTCTATAGCAACACAGCCTGCAACCTCTACCAGTTCGCCTTATACTGCTGACGTATTTAGCGTTCCTGACCAAATGCTGGTAAGGGCAGGAGCTAGCTTAGCCGTTAAAAAAATGGACTTTTCATTGGGTGTTCGGTATGATGAATTGCCCGTATATGATTTGGTTGGCGGCGTAGATGGGTACAGAAGGCCTGGTTATATCATCGCAGCAGAACCCGGTATAAACTATCGCGTTAATAACGTCGGATTATATTTCTATTGCCCTATTGCCATCATCCGCGACCGCACACAAAGTGTTGCTGACAGAAGAGCAACAGCGGCTGCAGCGTCAACAACCGGTGCAGTTACGCATGGCGATGCTGCGTTTGCAGATTATGTGATAAACATTGGTGTTACCGTTAAATTTCAATAAATATTTTTCAATAAAGCCCCTTAAAACGGGGCTTTATTGAAAAATCAAATCAGGTAACAAAAGGTAAATAATTAAAGCTTTAGAAAATTAAAGCTGGCGTAAAAGGTTAGTAAATAATGAATTAACTCAATGTAAATACGTAAACTACAGAATCTTATGAAAATACCTACAGAACCCATTGGAAGCATCCCCCGGCCTGCGGGGTTAATAGCGGCTATTACTGCTCCCTCTAACGGAGCGGATTTAAAAGACCTATATGATCATGCTATTAGTGATACATTAGCAGCGTTAGAAAAAACGGGATCGCCTATAATAACGGATGGCGAGCAAACCAAATCGAGTTTTGCAACTTACCCGCTTGAAGGTTTATCAAATTTAACAGCAGAAGGGATGGTGATCAATTTTGAGGATGGTCATTCGCGGCAGTTGCCGTTGTTAACAAGCGGGCCGTTCAGGTATAGAAAGTATGCCGTTGAGTATCTTAAAGCTGCTCAAAAGCAAACAAAGTTGCCCGTTAAACAGGCTGTCATTTCGGCATCGGCGCTTAGCCTCATCTATCCTCAAAGTGGAATAGAAGGATATACCCAGGCCGAATTTATGGCCGATCTGCTGAACGAATGTGAAAAAGATATCAGGCAGTGCCTGGAACAGGGCGCTTACAAAGTTCAGATGGACTTTACAGAGGGTAGGTTATCCCTTAAACTCGACCCTTCTGGCGGAGTTTTAAAACATTTTATTGGTGTTAATAACCAGGTGTTTGACCGGTTTACCAAAGAAGAGCAACAAAAGCTGGGTGTGCATGTTTGCCCTGGCGGCGATCATGACTCTACCCATAGCGCTGATATAGATTATGCGGATTTTTTACCGGATCTTTTTGAATTGCATGTTGGCAGTTTTTATTTGCAGCTGGCAAGCGAACCGGATAGGGTTAGGGGTTTAAAAATAATTAAGCAGTATCTTAAACCCGATCAGACAACGTTTATTGGCGTAATTGATGTATTGAACCCAACAATTGAAACAAGTGAAACGGTGAAAGAAAGAGTATTGGAAGCAGCAGAATATATCCCGCTAAAACAACTGGGCACTACTGACGATTGCGGCTTTTCGCCGTTTTGTGATGATATATCCACAACACGTGAAACCGCTTTCGCTAAAATAAAGGCCCGTGTTGAAGGGACAAAACTCGCGGAAGAAAAATTATTTAGTTAGATAGCAAAGATTTAATAAGTCGTGTTTAATTTAGAAAGCAATTAATAAAATGTTTTTAACAGCATGTTAACGAACGAAAAAAATATATACTACACACTCCGGATTGCTGCAGCCATGTGTTTTATAGGGCATGGTGCATTCGGTATAATCACCAAAGAGATCTGGTGCAATTATTTCGGGGTATTTGGCATAGGCCATGCTATGGCCTATAAACTAATGCCATGGCTTGGCAGCTTTGATATTTTGTGTGGGTTGTCGTTATTAATATACCCTACCTGGGCAGTTGTTGGCTGGCTGGTTATTTGGGGAGCTATTACCGCATTTTTGAGACCGATGTCGGGCGAACCATTCGCTGAATTTATTGAAAGGGCGGGTAATTTTGGAGCGCCATTAATCCTTTTAATCTTATACAATCGGGGTGGAGACTCGGTTAAATGGTTTGCTAAAATAGACCCTGTTAAAGAATACAACGGCGACAACCTTGGTATGGCTGTTAAATGCTTAAAATTTATTGTATTTCTTTTGATTATAGGACACGGGTGGCTTAATTTGATTGAGAAAAAAGGACTTATAGGGCAATATTCGTCGCTTGGTTTTTCTAACCCTGCACTTACAGCCCAAATAGTCGGAGTTTTTGAGGGCTTATTGGCTATTTCAATCTTAATAAAGCCTATACGGCCTGTTGTACTTGCCCTGTTGGTATGGAAAATGGGTACGGAGCTTTTTTACCCGCACTGGGAATTGTTTGAATGGATTGAGCGCGGCGGAAGCTACGGAACCATCCTGGCGCTGTGGTTTGCTTTACCGAAATTTTCGTTGCCTGCACGAAATAATAAATTAGTTATTACCTGATTGTGTCCCGTATTAAGATAGTCTTAACCAGGGCATGGTCGTTACATTTTATAGAGTTGATTGTTTTGATTTAAGGAAAAGCCGGGAGTGAGATCCCCGGCTTTTTAATTAAGTTTGCTTTTTGAATTTTTTTAAAAAGATGAACACTGCTGAACAAAACTTTTCTGCCCTCGGCCTTAACTTGCCGCCGGCACCAAAACCGCTTGGTGTATACAAACCATGTTTAATTGATGGAAAATACCTGTATGTTTCGGGCCACGGAACAGTTCAGGATGACGGAACGCTGATTATCGGGCGAATCGGTGATACAATTACACCCGAAGAAGGCAAATTGGCGGCCCGCCAGGTAGCCCTTGCCATACTGGCTACTATTAAGGCGAATATAGGAAGCCTTGATAAGGTAAAACGGGTAATAAAAGTATTGGGTATGGTAAATTGTACCCCCGATTTTGAAAAACATCCTTTTATCATCAATGGCTGCAGCGAACTCTTCGCCAAAGTATGGGGTGAGGATAACGGCATCGGTGTGCGCAGTGCGGTTGGCATGGGTTCATTGCCTGACAATATCCCGGTAGAAATTGAAGCTTTATTTGAGTTGTTTTAGGAAGTCCGAAAGTCAGTAAAGTCCGGAAGTCGGAAAGAAAGAGCTGGGAGTTTGTTGTTTTTGATTAAATTTCGTTTGAAAAATGGAATGGTTTGTTATAAATGATATCGATCAACTGGATACCCCGGCATTGGTTGTTTATCCCGACAGGGTAAAACGTAACATTACTTTGGTTAAAAGTATGATAGACGACGTTTCGCGTTTGCGGCCCCACGTTAAAACCTATAAAAACATAGAGGTAACAAAGCTGATGCTTGATGCTGGAATTACCAGGTTTAAGTGCGCCACCATAGCTGAAGCCGAAATGCTGGGTATGTGCAAAGCTCCCGATGTTTTACTGGCTTACCAACCTGTAGGGCCCAAACTTCAACGTTTTGTTATGCTGATGTTAACTTACCCGGATACAAAATATGCCTGCCTGGTGGATAACACCGATGCCGCAAAGGAAATATCCGCAATTGCGGCAAAGAACAACATTGTCATCCCTGTTTATATTGATTTGAATGTGGGGATGAACCGAACTGGGATTGCTCCGGGAAATGATGCCGCCCAATTGTACATGAAATGTGCAAACCTTCCAGGCATAAAACCCGTTGGTTTGCATGCTTATGACGGTCAGATTCATGATGAGGACTTGACCGTTCGCACCCAAAAATGCAACGAATGTTTCGCGCCGGTAGTTGAATTGCAGGCTGAACTCGGCCGCAAGGGGTATCCGGAACCAGTAATTGTTGCGGGAGGATCTCCTACATTCCCCATCCACGCTAAAAGAAAAAATATAGAATGCAGCCCCGGCACCTTTGTTTATTGGGACGAAGGATATACTGAAGGGATGGAGGAACAGGCATTTTTAACTGCGGCATTGGTAGTTTCGCGTGTAATATCCCTGCCTGATGAAACGAAAATATGTTTGGACCTTGGCCATAAATCGGTCGCGGCAGAAAAAGAACTGGCGATGCGCGTATTATTCCTGAATGCACCCGAATTGGTGATGCTTAGCCAGAGTGAAGAACACCTGGTGGCTGAAGCGGGTAAAGGGCATAAATACAAAGTAGGTGATGTGTTGTATGGTTTACCTTACCATGTTTGCCCTACAGTAGCTTTATACGAACGCGCCATCACTATTGAAAACCATAAGATCACCGGCGAATGGAAAAACATCGCCCGCGACAGAAAAATAACCATTTAACCCGTGGAGACGCCCCGATACATCGGGGCGTCTACGGCATGCAAAAATGAAACGCAACAAAGACGCAAAGTATTGCGTCTCTACATAAAAATCAACCCACACAATGTTCACCATTGACGCCCATTTAGACCTCAGCATGAACGCCCTGGAATGGAACAGGGACTTAAGAAGACCTGTTACTGAAATAAACAACCGTGAAGCAGGTTTAACTGATAAACCCGACCGTGCGAAAGCAACGGTATCCTTAACAGAATTGCGTAAAGGGAATATTGGCCTGGTAGTCGCTACGCAAATAGGCAGGTATGTAGCGCCCGATAATCATTTGCCTGGCTGGCACTCGCCCGAGCAGGCCTGGGCGCAAACACAGGGCCAGGTATCGTGGTATAAAGCAATGGAAGAAGATGGGGAAATGGTGCAGGTAAACAATCTGCAGAGCCTTGAAAGTCATTTTGCTTTATGGAATGATGGGCAGCCGAATGAAAAGAAACCTGTCGGGTATATTTTAAGCCTTGAGGGCGCCGATTCTTTTGTAACCGTAAACCATTTGGAAAGGGCTTATAATTATGGCTTACGCGCCGTTGGCCCGGCACATTATGGCCCGGGCCGCTATGCCAACGGGACAGACGCTACCGGGCATCTGGGGCCTGAAGGCTTCGAACTATTAAAGGAAATGGAACGCCTCAACATCATATTGGATGCAACTCATTTGTGTGATGATGCTTTTTGGGATGCACTGGACCGTTTTAACGGGCATGTTTGGGCAAGCCATAACCTTTGCCGTGCTTTGGTGAATCACAACCGCCAGTACAGCGATGAAATGATAAAAGCCCTTATAGAACGCGGCGCGGTGATAGGCGCGGCCCTTGATGCCTGGATGATGGTACCCAATTGGGTTAGGGGAGTATCTACTCCGGAAGGAATGAACTGCAACCTGGAGGTAATGGTTGACCATATCGACCATATTTGCCAGGTTGCAGGTAATGCGCTGCATGTTGGTATGGGCACCGATCTCGACGGCGCTTTCGGGCGCGAACAATGCCCGTATGACCTGGAGACAATTGCGGATTTGCAAAAGGTGCCTTCATTGCTAAAAAAACGCGGATATTCGGATGCTGACATCGAAAATATGATGCACGGCAACTGGCTCCGTTTTTTACGAAACGCCTGGAAATAATGACGAAAAATTCAACCCCGGATTAAAATTTATGGTTGAACTTTTTTTATAATAAATGTTTGAATTAAAAGTTAAATAAATAGTATATTTAATTCCCTGTTTAATTTAAAGCAAAATTACCCCTTGCCGCTTGTGCAAGGGATACCTCCATTCCAAAATAAGTCCGGAAGTAAACCGTTTTGGGCTGTTTTTTCGTCCTGATCTATTTATTAATTAAACCGCCCGGATGAATTCAGGCGATTCAATTAAGCCAATAAGGCATATTTCTGTAACCGACTATTAATTTAATTGATATGAGAAACATAATGCTGTTTATTGATGATGTTGCCGGGGCAGAAGTCCTTGCAAAAAAAGCCTTGAAAATTGCATGTCTATGTAAGGCAAACCTGCAGCTTTGTAATGTTGCAGCAAATATGGTTTCAAAAAAAGTCCTGGTTAATCATTACGATGATGATGTTTTTTTGGAGGCGGAAAACGTAGGTTTGGAGGCGGACGAACTGGTGGAAAAGCTTCAAACAATGAAGTATCCCGAAGGCTCATTTACGCCCACAGTCGATAGCATCGAAATAAACAATTTTAACCCGGCCAAAATAAAGGAAATGGTGGTTCTGCATAATATTTGGCTGATTGTTATGGACGAAAAACAGCTTAAACATATTAAAAATCCGGATACCGGCAATTTCGCTTTAAAGGAGATCAGCAGCTTAAATTGCCCGGTGCTGATAATGCCTGAAAAATTTGAGGTAAGCAACTTTAATAAAATAGCATATGTTACCGACCTGAGGTATTGCGACTTTGGCGTTATCCGGTTTTTAAAGGTTTTTAATGCAGCGTTATTTGTTACCCACGTTTCGGCCCCGGGTTTGCCTGATATGGACGAACGTTATGCGCAGGAAATATTAGCAGAAGAGGTTTCGCTTAAAACCAATTACCTGAAAATGTTTTTAAGGAACATAAAAAACAGCATAAACATAAAAGAACCGATTAACAAAGTATTGGATACCCTTGAAATAAAGATGCTTGCCCTTGTAAATAAAAAACACCGGACATTTGAGCGGCTGTTTGACGCGTTTCCCCAAAAAACGCAGGTGTACCATAAACTGCCTACGCTGATCTTCCCATATTTAAACTGGTTTAACCAGTCTTCCTTTTATTCTTAAGAAAAATTGTTGATAAAGGGCCTATACAACTCATGGATCCCCGGGAACATTAGCCTGTTTCGGGGATTTTTTATTTTCTGACTGTTATATTGATTTGTCTCCAACAAAACCGCGTATCTTGCGGTTACCTGTTAAAATAGGATATGAACGCAGAACAAACCAGATTAAAAGACCCAACATGGAAAAAATGGGGCCCTTATGTGAGCGACCGCCAGTGGGGAACCGTAAGAGAGGATTACAGCGCCAATGGCGATGCCTGGAACTATATTACCCATGACATGGCCCGCAGCAAAACCTATCGCTGGGGCGAGGAAGGCATAGCCGGCATCAGCGATAGCGAACAGTTGCTTTGTTTTTCGGTCGCCTTATGGAATAAAAAGGACCCTATCCTTAAAGAACGTTATTTTGGACTAAGCAATCCTGAAGGAAACCACGGCGAAGACGTAAAGGAGTTATACTACTACCTGGATAATACGCCCACGCATTCCTATCAGAAAATGCTTTATAAATATCCTCAAAGTGAATATCCGTATGCCTGGCTGGTGGACGAAAACAAACGCCGCAGCCGTACCGAACCCGAGTTTGAACTGATTGATACCGGCTTATTTGACCAGGATGCTTATTTTGACGTTTTTGTTGAATATGCCAAAAATGCGCCTGATGATATTCTTATAAAAATCACCGTTCATAACAGGGGCGGCCAGGATGCATGTCTGAATGTGCTGCCAACAATATGGTTCCGCAATACCTGGGATTGGGGATATTCTGACTATGTGCCGGAGCTTACTGCTGATTCGCACGGGGTAATCGAAATTTATCATAAAGACCTTAAGCAATACTGGTTAAATGCCGAGGGTTCACCCGATATGCTGTTTTGTGATAACCAAACCAATACAAAGCGTTTATATAACTATGATGACGGCAAAGCTTTTTATAAAGACGGCATCAACGATCATATCGTTAATGGTGCTGATACCATCAACCCAAAAAAAACCGGAACAAAAGCTTGCGTAAATTATGATACAAAGGTATTGGCCGAACAAAGTATTACCCTGCGTTTAAGGCTATCAAAAGACGCCGGCCATGGTTTTGATGATTTTGATACTTTATTCGATGCGCGCAAAGCGGAGGCTGACCAGTTTTACGGCGATATTCAACTGGAAAATAAAAATGCCGACCGGTGCATGGTGCAGCGCCAGGCTTTTGCAGGCATGTTGTGGAGTAAACAATTTTATTATTATGATGTGCGCCATTGGCTCAGCGGCGATCCTGCTGAACCCAAGCCTCCTGCTGAACGATTAAAAAAGAGAAACAGCAAGTGGATGCACCTTAATACCAGGGACATTATCTCGATGCCCGATAAATGGGAATACCCCTGGTTTGCAGCCTGGGACCTGGCTTTTCATTGTTTGCCGTTGGCCACAGTAGATATGGCCTTTGCCAAAAACCAGCTTACCCTGCTTGTAAGGGATTGGTATATGCACCCTAACGGACAATTGCCGGCCTATGAATGGGACTTTGGCGATGCAAACCCGCCGGTGCTGGCCCTGATTACCTGGAGGATTTATTTAAAGGACAAGGCCGCCAATGATGGCAAAGGCGATACTTACTTTTTAGAACGCATTTTCCACAAGCTGATGCTCAATTTTACCTGGTGGGTAAACCGTAAGGATGCGTCGGGGAACAATATTTTTGAAGGCGGATTTTTAGGCCTGGATAATATCGGCGTGTTCGACCGTAATGCACACCTCGCGGAGGGCGAAACGCTTGAACAGGCCGACGGCACCAGCTGGATGGCTATGTATTCGTTAAACTTATTAAGGATAGCCGCCGAGCTGGCCATTACTGATGCCGCTTACAGGGACATCGCCTCCAAGTTTTTTGAACACTTTATATACATCGCCGGCGCCATATCAAACATCGGCCAGGATAATGAAGGTTTGTGGGACGATACCGACGGCTTTTTTTACGATCAGTTGCGGCTGCCGGATAACAGTACCATGAAAATGCGCTTCAGGAGCCTGGTGGGGCTGATCCCTTTATTTGCTGCCGAGGTAATTGACGATGAAGATATAACCAATAACTCCATATTTAGCAACCGCATGAACTGGTTTGCCGAAAACCGGCCCGACCTGGCTTCGCTGGTTTCCCGCTGGGCCGAAACAAAACGCCCCGGTAAGCATTTGATCAGCCTGCTGCGCGGCTACAGGATGAAATCGCTATTGCGCTATATGCTGGATGAAAATGAATTTTTAAGCCCGCATGGCATCAGGTCACTCTCCAAACATTATCTTAAAGATCCTTATTGTATCCAGGTTGACGGTATGAGTTTCAGCGTAAATTATACGCCTGCCGAAAGCGACAGCGGCCTATTTGGCGGCAATAGCAACTGGCGCGGCCCTATCTGGATGCCGATGAACTTTTTACTGATTGAAAGCCTGCATACATTTTACCAATACTATGGCGACGACTATAAAATAGAATGCCCAACTAATTCGGGCAATTTTATGACACTGCAAGAGGTGGCCAATGAGTTATACAACCGGATAAGCAACATTTTTTTAACGGACAAGGATGGTAAACGCGCCGTTTTCGGTCATTACACCAAAATGCAAACAGACCCGCATTTTAAAGATTACATCCTCTTCCACGAATACTTTGACGGCGATACCGGCAGGGGAGTAGGCGCGTCACACCAAACCGGGTGGACAGGGTTGATAGCTGAATGTTTGTATAAATAGGTTGGAGCCCGAAAGTCCGGAAAGTCAGTAAAGACCGAAAGTTAAAAAAAGGAGGCGGCAGAAGTTTAACTTGAGGAACACCTGAACCACCCGGCACGGATGAATACACCTGGGACACCTGGCACAGTAATAAATTCTGTAATTTACTTGGATTTATCAAGAATTTTATTTGTTACTTTGCTGATCGGGACGAAAAATTCCATGCCGGTATTTCAAACGCAGTTTCCATCATTCAAATTGTTGCTAATTTTGGCTAAATCCCTTATCGTTGTTTACCAACCCGTATCTTAAAAGGAACGGCAATGAATATCACGCTATATTACTTTCATTGCTGTCGGTTTTAACCGACGGGTAAGGAGGCATCAAAGTACAGCTTTAGCTAAATTACGCGGGTGGTTTTCCCTTTTTTTCTGGCATGAATCCGCGTAAATTTCTATTGCGCAGGTCTTTATACGTGTTCTCTCGTTGTGTTTTGGGACAGAAAAAATATATTCGTGCTTGTGTGTACTCATAAGGCTTTTTTGTAGTTAATTTCACAATGTTAAACCCTTGCCATGAACAAAATAGCCGGCCTTTTATCGCTTGCTTTGCTGATAAGCTGTACCCATCAACCTAAAACATTGAAATCAGGCAGCAATAGCCAATTTAAAACCAGTCACACCGAACAACAGGCTGTTAAAGATACAGTTGTACAACTTGAGGAGTTTTTGGATAGCATTGGCCACCTGCCGCAGCAGGTCTTGGAGAAAAAAGCTGATTTTGAAGCCGATTCGGCTTTTAGGTCGCAAAAACAGCTTGATACAAGCTTGTCAGAGAAAGACTTCGGCACAATAAAGCAGGCAGCATTGAGGGGGGTGATGCCCGTGAAGGTTGCACGGCGAATTTTTCATAATAATGATATCAGCTATAGCTGTAATATGGAAAACGTATTTAAAACATACAAGGTTGGCCTTATCACGGTTAATTATTATCCTTTCGGTTTAAATAAGCATGATTTTAATGAATTTGCATTATCTATCGGGGATGGCGGGCATTGCCAAAACGCATATCTGTATTTCTTTTCGGGTAACCGGATAATTGCCAGGCATGATGGCTATAACCACGATGGACTGGATTTGGGTTTTTACAAAGACGCAGATGGGAAGACGGTTGTTTATTACGACAGGAATTTTTGCACAGGGTCAGGTAACTGGTGGGACAATTTTAACTTTTATAAATACGATAATAATAAGCTGATCCCGATACTTGATGAGCTTGAAAATGGAAATATCCAGCCGCCATATTTTCGTGCGCGCTGGCTTGAATCTACCGTTGAAAGCACCCATCCATTAACTATAAAAATGGTTTATTACCAGAGTTTTAATCAAACTGTAAGTTTACCGGATACTAATATTTATGAATCATCGACCAACTTTGTCGACGATTCAACGGTGGTTCGCTATGCCTGGGACGAAAAAAGCAAAACGCTAAAAGGAAATTATGAGCAATCGAAACTTAGCAAAGCCCAAATAATGTCCTATTATTTGGGTGATAACGAATATCTGTTTATCAACTCGTACTATAAACAGCTAAAGCATATGCTTAAAGATGATAAACAACGCAAATGGGTACTCAGTTATTTGGAGCAAATGAAAACAAAGGGATAGAAAAGAATATTTTTTTCGGGAATAACCCTAAAGCTCATTCCTTAAAACCACCGACTGTCAAATGCAATTAAAACCCATATAACGTATTTCTCCTCCTTATTGTGTCAAAATAACACAATAAAATTTCCAAATCTCAAATCAATCATTTAGCTTTACCCTAAACCAACTCAAACTACATAAACTTATGAATTTAAACAGGCGCAAATTTTTGCAGAGTGCGGGTACGCTGGCACTTGGCAGTATGGCATTATCGGGCAAGGCGGCATCGTTGCTTAATTACAGGCCACAGCATCCGGTTGGGTTACAGTTGTTTACCTTTTTCGGTATTATTGACGACGATGTAAAAGGCACTTTAACCAAAATAGCCGCAATCGGCTATAAAGAAATGGAATCGGCCTTCAGCAAAAAAGGCGGCTTTTATGGCATGAAACCGCTGGAGTTTAAAGCAATGGTAAACGATCTGGGCATGACCTGGCAGTCGCACCACGTTATCGGCGCACCGTTTAAGCTGCCCAAAGGCTATAAAATGCCGGTAGGGGCCGATGGTAAACCAATGGTGCTCCCTACAATGCTTAACCTGCGCGACAACATGCAGCAACTGGTGGATGACGCAGCCGCAGGCGGCATAGGCTACCTGGTTTGCGCCAATTCGCCCACCGGCACGCTGGAAGAAACCAAATCGACTATTGATGTTTTAAATAAAACCGGCGAAGCAGCTAAAAAAGCAGGCATGCAGTTTTGTTACCATAACCACGATATGGAATTTGTTGCCGTAGATGGCAAAGTACCTTACGACATGCTTTTAACCGAAACTGACCCCAATAACGTTAAAATGGAACTCGACCTGTGCTGGGTTACCAAAGCGGGTAAGGATCCTGTTGAATTGTTTAAAGCCAACCCGGGCAGGTTCCCGCTATGGCATGTAAAAGACCTGGACGCCGCTAAAAGCGGCCCGATGCCCGTAGGTAGCGGTATAGTGGATTTTAAAAGAATCTTTGAGAACCAGCAAGTTGCGGGCATGCAGCACTTTTTTGTAGAACACGATATGCCAAAGGATGCTTTTGCCAGTATAAAAAGCAGTTATGATTATATTACCGGTACGCTGAAAGCGTAGGGGAAGCTTAAAGCTGAAAGACCAAAGCTGAAAGCTTTTAGGTGTAGAGGAAGTTTTAAAGCTGAAAGACCAAAGCTGAAAGCTTTTAGGTGTAGAGGAAGCTTAAAGCTGAAAGACCAAAGCTGAAAGCTTTTAGGTGTAGAGGAAGCTTAAAGCTGAAAGACCAAAGCTTAAAGCTTTTAGGTGTAGAGGAAGCTTAAAGTTGAAAGACCAAAGCTTAAAGCTTTTAGGTGTAGAGGAAGTTTAAAGCTGAATGACTAGGGCATAAAGATGAATACTATGCAGGTAGATTGCCCATTGCCTAAGCTTTTAGCTTTAAGCTTTCTGCTTTCTACTTTTTTGCCTAAGCGTTTCGCTTTAAGCTTTCTGCCTTTACCTTCTAACCTTAGTTTTTCAAAAACGAAGCCGAAGGTTTGATCGCCATGCGGATGCTCCTCACGCGGTTTTTTACCCAGGTATAAATAGACGAATATTCCAGGTAATTGCGGATAGTATCATCATTGCGGATGGCAGTCACCATATCCCTCAGGATGCTCCTTTCCGGCGAGTTTTTACTTACGGTGGTCACAATTTCTTCAAGGTGATCGGCATAAATAACCGCTTCGTCTTCGTTATCAAATTGCAGTACGGTTTCTTTTTTACCCCGTTCTTTAACGCCTTTAGATGGAACAGGCAAACGGTATTTCCTGAAATCAGCAAAGGTTACACGGGTAGGGCCGGTTGGAGGTAGATTGATGCGTAACATAATATTAAAAATTTATCATTTATTTTTACTTTGAGTAACTCTGTATAAATTCATCATTCCATATTGCCACAATAATATCATTTATTGATAAATATTGCGTAGTCGTTTTGTCATTTATTTCATTTGCAAGGTTTTCCAGCTGTTCTGCATATTCAATAGCTTCGTCCTCGTCTTCAAACTTCAGTACCAGGTTGTTATTTATCTCAGCATCGGCCCCGCTAACCGGTGCCGGTATGTCATAACTTTCAAATGACGCGAAAGTTAAATTTGATGGACCGTCTGATGGTACTGTTATGTAAAGCATGTTGTTTTAATAAAAATACTTTTAGCATTTATAATAATGTATTTAGCGATTGAGCCCCCAATATCTGAGGTGATAACTAATTGAAAATATGAGCGTTTTATAACTCTCCTCTCGAGAGGGGGGGGGTGCTGGCCTGCGATGTGGCGGGGGTGTGTTAGCAAACATACCTCCTCAACACACCCCTCCACCCCTCTCAAGAGGGGAATCGCACAGGCCCGGCTTTAAAATCCGCCTTTTTTCTCTATTTTTTAATCGCTAAACACGTTTTATAATATTCTTTTCTCTTTACCTTATCCTGTCTCTAAAGCCCTCTCCTTTGGAGAGGGTTGGGTGAGGCTTTTAACCTGTTTTTAATATACTGTTAACACCAGAAACGGCCATGGTGTTTTAATAATTTACTGTACGAAATTTACGACTATTATGTAACATCCTGTGGTTTTTTTTAAACATTTATTAAAATAGGCATTCAATTTTTAAATACTGATAATAAAGGCTTTAATCGCTTACCCTAAGTTTTAAAACCGGGAATTGTTAAGAAGTCTTTTACCTGATCCCCGGTGATATTAACTGTTTTACGTACAGGATGTTTGGATGTTGTTGTTTTTTTAAATTATTTGCTTTGAAATAAGCCGTTCTTTGGCTATTTTAAGTGCGGCGATAAAATCAGAAAATCAACGTATGACAGCAACCCAAACGGAGCAATTAAAAAGAGTTTTAAAACCGGTCCATTTGTGGGCAATTGCTGTAGGTTTGGTGATATCCGGCGAGTATTTTGGCTGGAACCTGGGCTGGGGCGTTTCGGGCACTATCGGCTTCCTGATTGCTACTTTGGTGATCACCGTAATGTACATCACTTTTATTTTCAGCTATACCGAGTTAACTACAGCTATCCCGCATGCAGGCGGGGCATTTGCCTATGCATACAGGGCCATGGGCCCCTTTGGTGGCCTGGTAGCCGGTTACGCTACGCTCATCGACTTTCTGTTTGCCACACCCGCTATTGCGGCCGCTTTGGGGGCTTATATGCATTTTTTATGGCCGGAAGTGCCTGTGTTAACTTCCGCTTTATTTTTTAATGTGATATTTATCGGCATCAATGTTTTAGGGGTGAAAGAATCGGCCACGTTTTCCGTTATCATTACTATAATGGCAGTCGCCGAATTATTGCTGTTTATGGGGATAGTTTCACCACATTTTAAAATGAGCAATTATTTAAGTCACCCCATGCCCTTTGGCTGGTCGGGCGTATTTGCCGCGCTGCCTTTTGCGGTTTGGTTTTACCTGGCTATTGAAGGCGTGGCCATGGTGGCCGAGGAGGTAAAAGACCCGAAACGCAATATCCCCAAAGGCTATATTTCTGGCCTGGCAACTTTAGTGTTACTCGCTTTAGGTGTGATGATATTTACCGGCGGCATTACCGACTGGCGCAAACTAAGCGGCCTTGATTACCCCTTGCCCGAAGCTATCAGCATCGCCATAGGCAAAACCAGCAGTTTTACTAAAATATTTGCCAGTATAGGCTTGTTTGGGTTGATAGCATCATTTCATGGTACTATACTGGCTTCATCCCGGCAGGTATTTGCAATGGCGAGGAGCGGGTATATGCCTCGATTTTTATCAGCCATCAACCACAAATTTAAAACACCGCACTGGGCGTTGATAGCAGGCGGGGTGATCAGCTTTATTGCCCTGTTTACAGGAACCACTGGTCAGATCGTAGTAATTTCGGTAATGGGTGCAGTGCTGATGTATATGATGAGTATGATCAGCTTGTTTATCCTCCGGAAAAAAGAACCCGGTTTGGAGCGGCCCTTCGCTTCGCCCTATTATCCTGTATTTCCGGCAATCGCGCTGATTATATCCGCAGTTACCTTATTCGCCGTTATCTGGTTTAATTTTATGCTGAGTGTTTACTTTTTTGCAGGGTTGATAGTAATCATTGCTATATTTATGCTGATGGGAAAACATAAGGTGAAATTGATGGAAGAGAATATGGTTGTACCGGTTTTAGGGGAACAAGTCTTGGATTAATAAAGAATGAATAGATTTTCTTTACCCTCTTTACGGCTCGCCGTAGAGAGGGTGGCCGAGCGAAGCAATGGCCGGGTGAGTCAACCCGGCGGACATTACCGCCAATGCATACACGCCAATGTCCAAGCGGTAGTGAACGCGCTCCGTTGACTCACCCCGACTACTCCGCCTTTAGGCGGATGGTCGGCCCTCTCTACCGCCAGCGGTAAAGAGGGCAGCTGCGGTTTTTTAATGTTTTAAATACTTTTTATGATTTAATAGCATAGTCAATTCACTAATTCACTAACTCACTAATTCACTAACTCACCAATTCACTAATTAAATCGTGTATCACTTTACCATAAGGAATATAAATTACAGCTTTGCCGACCTGAAAACCCTGCTGGCAAAAGCTTCGCCTTATCGTACGGGTGATGTGCTGGCCGGTATTTGTGCCGATAGCTACGAAGAACGTGTTGCCGCCCAGATAGCCCTCGCGGATGTGCCGCTTAAAGTCTTTTTAAACGAAACGATTATTCCGTATGAAAGCGATGAAATAACCCGGCTAATTATTGATAGTCATGATATTACAGCGTTTAATACTATTAGTACTTTAACCGTTGGTGAATTCCGCGACTGGTTGCTCACTGATGAGGTAGATACCGCAGTGTTAAGAAGTATTGAAGCCGGCATCACACCGGAAATGGCTGCCGCAGTATCCAAACTCATGCGCAACCAGGATTTGATCGCGGTAGCAAAAAAATGCGAAGTGATTACCCGTTTCCGCAATACAATTGGTTTAAAGGGGCATTTCTCCACCCGTTTGCAACCTAACCACCCGACTGACGACCTGAAGGGCATTGCCGCCAGTATGATTGACGGCCTGCTCTATGGGAGCGGTGATGCAGTGATCGGCATCAACCCGGCAACAGACAGCCCTGCAGTGGTTTTGAACTTATTAAAGCTGATTGATACCGTACGGCAGCAGTTTGAGATCCCCACGCAGTCCTGCATTTTAAGCCATATTACCACCACGCTGCAATTGATCAATAGCGGCGCGCCGGTTGATCTGTGCTTTCAATCCATAGGAGGGACAGAACTTTGTAACTCCAGTTTTGGTATTAACCTGGCGCTCATTGATGAAGCGTACCAGGCAACTCTATCTTTAAACCG
>Ga0206938_1063_pt2 | contig 25014 bp, 23 predicted proteins | sample Alteio_BWOrgHeat_12_FD_152918 | JGI IMG/M metagenome (GOLD analysis project Ga0206938, IMG submission 152918) | Enriched cells from forest soil in Barre Woods Harvard Forest LTER site, Petersham, Massachusetts, United States -... | ecosystem: Environmental > Terrestrial > Soil > Temperate forest >... | reverse complement strand
ACCACCGCTATTTTCATATGAATGCCTTCGATCGATTCTCTGAGGCGCGCGGATTTGCTGCACCCCGCGAGTAATCGCGTCATCATAATCCACTCGCCTGACATAAGACTTCCCATGTCATCGCCGCTGTTTTCTCCCAAGTAAAGGAATGGGCGCGACGGATCGCACGCTCGCGCATGTCCCGATGCATTAAAGGACTTGTAACCAGTGATGTGATGGCTGCGGCGATAGAGTCACTGTCAGAGGGATCGACGGTCAATCCGCAGTCGGCCACAACCTCCGGCAGAGCAGTCGAGTTCGAGACGATCGGTACAGTTCCAGAAGCCATCGACTCCAGCGCAGGAAGACCGAAGCCCTCGTATATAGAGGGATAGAGCAAGGCGAGAGCCCCGCTATAGAGCGTGGGCAAATCCGCGTCGCGCACAAATCCCGTGAAATGAACCCGAGGCGGCACGCGCTCCATATTCACGTTACTAAACACATGGCGCTGACCGGCGCGCCCAGCGATGACGAGCCAGGTGTCGGTAGGAAGTCGTTCGACACACCGCGACCAGGCATCTAGCTGAACGGGCAGGTTCTTGCGCGGTTCGACGGTTCCAAGACTCAGAACGTAACGATTTGACGAGATCTTCAACCGCTCTCGAAGATCATCAATTGCGGCCGCCGCACAAGGACGAAAGCGCTGGTCGACGCCATTGGGAATCACAGTGATTTTCACAGGATCAACGCCAGCGATTTCCACCAGGCGCCGCTTCGTGAACTCCGATACAGCAACGACACGGCGGACGCTCCTGACCAAGCGCGGCAGGAGGAATCGATACCAGGCCGAAAATTTCCACGCGAACCATTCTGGGTGATCGAGCGCGGCCAGATCATGAACCGTGAGCACCTGTTGCTCACAGAGCAACGGGCCTGTGTTCGCAGGACTCCATAATACGCGCGAGTGTACTTTCCGTGGTAGCCAACATTGTTCCCAAAGATGACCCTTGATCCCTTGCAGCGGCCGAATGGGGGCCAGCCGCTCCAGTTTATCTTCGAGGCGAGCGGACACTTGATCCACGTAGCGCTGTACTCCGCTCAGATCCGCGGTCATTGAGCGCATATTGACGACAATTCCGCGATTCGCTGAGCAATTTGCTAACCCGTCCTCGAATACTCGCGGTGACGAACCAGCAATTCTCGAAGTGCGAGTGAGGTTCACAACGGATTCCATGCTGGTATGAGCTCGCGACGCTCTTCCACCGACATCACCCAAAACCAGGTGGCGCTGACGACAGCTGCGAAGGCCAATCCCAGATACACCGCACGAGAACCGATGGTCGCCGGTAAGATCACGGTCCCAGCCATTGTCAATATTCCCATAGCAAGCATGGCCACATTCTTCTTGATGGCGCGCGAGGTTTCGGGTAACGAACGCTTAGTCATCGCGTGCAAGATTGCGCAATTGAACGCACTCCGAAACGTCCATGCCATTGCCGCTCCCTCGGGACCATAGAGACGGATCAAGCCGTAGAGTAAGGCGACGTAAGCTGGCGCTTCGCACATTACGAGCTTCGCCGGAAGATCTGGCCGACGAGCCACCAACAGGGTCCACGGGACACGAGCGAGACTGCTGAACAGTACGCCCGCGGCTAGCCATTCGAGCACGATTGCACTGTGGGCTGCGAAGGCCGGGTCGATCCAAATCGAAAGGATCTGGTATGCAAACAACATCACTAAAAGGACTGGAGCAAAGATCAATGGAAACAGATAATGGCCGGCCTTCTCTAACAATTCTGTCGCGCGTTGTCCGTTGCGCTTCATGCTTGAGGCATACGCGGGGAAGAGCGCCGTATTGAGTGCATCGGGAATCAACCAGAGACGGCTCACCATATCGAACGGAGTCGCGTAGTAGGTGACCGAGTTCATTGACACAACCGCACCGAGAATCAGGCGGTCGAAGGTGAAAAACAACGGATCCAGCAAATTAGAGATAGAGATCCAGCCTCCAAAAGTCACCAGAGGCCACACCATCTTCCGCCGTGGACGAAACCGCATTGAGAGCTCCGGCACAACCTGGATACACCCGTACAGATAAAGCAACCAGGCAAGCACACGGCTGACCACTAGAAAGGTAACAATCGGAACCAAGTCACGCGAGAAACTAGCGACTATGGCAGGCCCTGCGAAAGATAAGACCCCAACTGCGATCTGTATCTTATTGGTTACGTCGAAGCGCTGATAGGCACCAAGTGTACCACGGAAGCAAGCCACTGAGACTACAAATGGCAATGCGATAGAGAAAAGACGAAAGACTGTACAGGTTTCAGCGCGCAGATCCAGCGGTACCGATAACCAGGCATAGGCCAGTGGCCGCGCGGCCAAGGCTAATAAGAATGCGCCGCATACGCTCGAAATCAGCAACATTGCGAGGCCGGTATGAAAAATGTCGTTGATTTCGCCGGAATCGGCGCGGCCGATTCGCTCTGCCACAAACTTCGTCATGGCATTACTTAGGCCCATATCAAACACTCCGAAATACCCGACTACTCCCCAAGCGATGGTCAGCACGCCATATTCCGCAGTCCCCAAACGTTTGATCAGATAAGGAATCACGACCACCGCAACTATCAATGGCGCGATAAAGCCGACCATGTTCCAAATTGTACTGCGCGCCAGCAACGACCCGGGAGCCAAGTCGGCCTCGACGTTATGACGAGTACCGGTCGCTAACTTTCCAACTGCAAACACTTTTGGCCGGCTGCGAGCACTCATGAAATCGAGTACTCCTTCAGTAAAACTATCAATGTGCTTTCGGGTCCGATGCGGCAGCTTTCCGTTAATTCGATTGGATCGCGCATATCTTGAGAGCGAAGCCAGACCGCACGCCCTCCGGTTGCGGTCAGAGCTATGCACACCCACAATAGTGAGCCGCTGATGTCGCCACCCGCGCTCGCCATCGCAATCAACTCAATCGCTGTTGCCCATCCGATAGCCTGAAGGCATGTCGTCGTTTGATTACGAACAACACTCGAACGCAATGCCAAACCTGCAATTCGATAAATACTCCAAATCAAGAAACTAAAAGCTATTAATCCAGGAATTCCAAGATTACTGGCGATGTAAAAAAACATCCCTGATGGACGGTTCGAACCGAGGCCTGCACCCATACCATAGGTCTCGGCGGTGATTCGTAGCGCCTCCCACATCGTCGTAGTGCGATCGCGACCCGACTGCGACTGGCTCTTATGCCACACAATCCTCGTTAGGAGACCATGGAGATCGGGAACATAGAGAAGGACAATGGCGGCAGCACCGACCATCAGGAAAAGTGCGAATAGACTTCTACCGCTGATTCTACCACTGGTTAAGATACGTCCGAATTCCCTTCGGATGAAGAGTGCGATTACAACCGCTCCGGTGATATAGCCGGTCGTTGACGTGGTCAAAAACAGCATGAGCACGCCGAGCGCGAACAGCGGCCACGCCCATCCACCCACTCGACCACCCGCGGCGAGAAACAAGAGTAGCGTTGACCACACGGCAAAAAAGGATCCTGCCGCGGATGGTTCGCTGAACGTAGCAGAGAGCCTCCACACTCCTGAAAATTCTTCGCTAAGCAGCTGACGCCAACCCGGATTACTGTTGAAGAAGGTTGCTGGATATGGCAGTCCCGAATAGTGTGCGACGTACTGGTACGCCCCAACTAACGCCGCGAGCAGTCCGGCAATCACAAAAGCCCGGATCAATCGTTCAAAGTACCCACGTGTTCGCCCACACCAGAGCAAATAAACGACGAAGATGGCATCCAGAGCCACGTAGCCTGCTTGTGCTGCGTTGCTCATAGACCATCTCAATGGACTCGTTTCCGGCGAATCCATTCCCGCTCGTGGGACATCCACTCCTACTCCGGCAAACAACCAGGGCAGTAGAAATGAGGATGCCACTGCCCAGGTCGCCAACATCCAGAGTGACTGAGTTATCACAATCGCTACATCTGAACGCTTGAAGCTGCACTTGCCGCTCAGCCACAGAGGGACAAATCGAACAGCAATCAGCATCAAGACGAAAAAATATGGTGTCACGCCGATTGGAAAGCTTCCGTCTACGTTTAACACCGATGCGGCCTGGAAGGTCGCAAGTATGATCGCCAACGGACCGAGGTAGTCTGGTCGGAATAAAAAAGTGCCGACGCTCAAAGGAATGAGTATCAGACCAATTGGGGTTAGGGTCATAACACTACTTAGTGGGCTCCGCGCCGCATCAGCACAGCAGGCACGGTGCGTAAAAGGATCTCCAAATCCTTGCTAAGCGACTGGTCACGGATATACTCCAGATCGAGTTCCACCCGTCGAGAGTATTCTTTGATTTCGCTGCGCCCGCTGACCTGCCAATGACCGGTCATACCCGGTTTGGCGGAAAGAAACAGCGAAGCATAGTCGGCATAATTCTCGACTTCTTGAGGGACCACCGGCCGCGGGCCAACCAGGCTCATGTCACCTCTGAGCACGTTGAACAGCTGCGGCAACTCGTCGAGACTGGTGCAACGAAGAAACCGTCCGATACGCGTGATGCGCGGATCTTCACCTTCGGGCAATTTGTAGTTGTTCTCAATGTACTTCTGATAAAGTTCCGGCTTCTGTTTCAGTATATGTTCTGCGTCGGTGACCATCGTACGGAACTTGAGCACCATGAACGGCTTTCCATAACGACCAAGGCGCTTTTGGGCAAAAAAGACAGGCGCTCGACACGGAAGCTTGTTCACGATCCCCACCACAGCGAATAACGGTGATGCGACTGTCAATAACGCGATCGCCCCAAGCACGTCCGCCGTACGTTTGATTCCCGCTTGAACCGAGCTAAGGCCACCATTCAGCAATGAGAGCACTGGAATACCGCCCACATCACCGAGTTCTTGACGGAAAAGACGCGCGTCCAGCAGTTCGGGTACGATATGCACTGACTTGCCCTCTTTTAGAAATCGCAAAGCATGGGATTCGCCACTGACGGCACTGGGCAAAATAAATGCGTCCTGAACCTCCGCAAAGCTCTCTGCAGGGATCTCAAGCAATGCTTCGTGTTTGTCACTGTCAACCGGTGCTAGCATCACTTGGAAGCCGTTGGAAAAAGTTTTCGTGAGAGTCTCTGCGAAACGCTCGCAGTCCTGCCGTTCGCCGATTATCACGGCGGTGCGACGGTCATAACCGAAACGGCGTAGGCGACGAAGCATCACCATAGTCAACGCTTGGCGTGCCAGGATCAGGACGCCGGACAAGAAGAACACGTACAAAATGAATTGGCGGCTAACATGAGACAACTTCCAAAGGGACACACCCGCAGTGGTGAATAACGCCCACAACGCGAGCGCTCGGAGCAGGCTGCTCGCGGCAAAATCCAAGCGCTCTGCACGATGCGATCGATAGATCCGCATGTACACGCCGATCATGATCCAGGCTGCCACTGCTAAGAGAAGAAACTCTTCGTACTCGTAACCCCATCGCTGAGGAAAGGTGAATAGTCCTTTGTGACTCAACACGACTGCTATATGTAGAGCGAACCAGTAACCGATAGCGATACACCCGCAGTCAATCGATCGGCGCATAGCATCGAGGGTTTTAGTGCTACTGAACAACTGACTTCGTACCGTTTACACGATGATGACGACCAAAGAATATCGCACTCTCGATCGCGACAGCTGCTTCTAGTTGAGATGAGGTTTCAGCTGTATCGAAGCCGCTTCCAATCCGTTTTCACGACGTACGAACTTCATCACAATCACACCGACGCCTGGCAATTCCTGCAGACTCGAATAACTGCTCCAGTTACGACCGACAACTGAGGAACTGATGCATCGATCCGCCGCGTAATCATTTTCGATGCAAGAAGCCGTGTCTCCAAATTGCTGACCCTGCGCGCCGTAGATCGCATAGCGCTTTGGCTGTCCCAGAACGTCGAATACATATCGTTCAAGCGCATGCGCGTCGTAAATCCGTTCCCCATTTAGAGATGTGGCCTCAGTTAGTTGCCTAATGCAAGGCACCGAAAGCAGGAGTGTTCCGCCTGGTTTGAGTACACGCTTCAGACTTCGGACATTACGAATGGATTGGCCCGGCTCCTCGTTGGGGTTCCACAAGCTTGTGATCGTGTCGTAGCTTTCGTCTTCGAGGCGGGCGTTTATCGCAACGCAATCAATCTCTTTTTGAATCTGTGACTTCATATCATGCGCCAGGCTTCTAAGGGCGGTTGCTTTAGCAGTAAGGAGAGTTACGTGTGCCGCTTCCGAGTGCGACAGGAGCGCGAACGGAAACAGCCATGGAGACGACACGTCCAGGTAATTTCCTAAGGTTCCGCTGTTCAGAAATTGGGAAGCGAAATGAAACCCGAGGTACGAAGATGGGTCGGGTGCCCCGTTCAGCACCAACGAACGCGCCGCGGCTGGCAAGCGCTTTTTACCGAAAAGACTCCTGATCTCGAATCGCACACGAAAGCGTTGGAATTGGAGACCTGGTATCATGAACCAATGCGCCACTGCACATTCGATCGCGCTGGTCGCGATTCGCTTCATGCTCCGCGTTACCGATGAACCGCCGGGGTGAAGCAACGGCACCTTGAGCGTTGCGTCGGAACCTTTCAATCGTTCTTGTGACAATTCGCTATATTGCCACCGCGCGACCTCATTTAGCAGGATATTACTTGCTTTACTCATCACTCGATCTCCAAGAATCAATCAATCCGACGCGGCCGTACTAATGTACATTTGGTCGTTTGCAGCTGAGCCGTACTGACCGTAACCGTAGCGATGGCTCAGATTGATAAAAGATGTATCTCGCGGATTTACTCGATTGAGTACCACTCCCAGTACCTTCGCTCCTGCACCTGATAGCCGTTGGCATGCATCCCGAATCGTTTGTTTGGGCGTCTCCACGGCCGCTACAACAACCACCCCTTCCACCATCGTTGCCAAGCCCAAACTGTCGCTGGCTGACGCATAAGGAGCTGCATCTATAATCGTAAAATCGAAATCTTCGCTAAGTTGTTGAACGGTCTCGAACATCCGCATCGAGGTTAATAGTTCTCCTGGGTTGGGCACTGGCCGACCAGCACCAACGAAGAACAAACCCTGATAATCGTGTTCCGACCAGTCATCTAGCCGCCGCAATGCTTGCCACGGCTCTACTCTCCCAACAAGCATCTCGCTAAGTCCCGGTCCCGGGCAAGTGTTAAACACTTTATGACATCGTGGCCGTCGTAAATCCGCGTCGATAAGCAGCGTGCGCGCACCTGTTTGCGCGAACGCTAGAGCGGTTCCGGACGCCGTCATCGTTTTGCCTTCAAGAGGCACTGCACTTATGAACAAAATCGTCTTCGGTGCTCCCCCGGCTCGCGAATAAAGGAGCGCATTCCGAAGTGGTTTGTATGCTTCCAGCGTGTCTAATGCGTTGCGCCGATGGCGCTCATCGGTGGCGTCGCCCTCTGCACCAGCGTTACACAGGAGTGCGAGTCCTCCGTCAGACAGAGCGTGAGCCAATCTCCCATTCATTTTTGTGAAGTCGGGTAGTATAGCCAGCTCCGGGAGGCGCAAATATGCCTGCAATTCGTCCGCACTTTTAATTCGATCATCGAACTGTTCGAACAGGAAAGCTAACGCGACTCCAAAAAGCGCCGAACCAACGCCGGCTATTAACAATGCCTTCATCTTTTGGGGCAAAGACGGCAAGGGAGGCGGTACCGCCTGTTCGACAAGATCAATGTTGGATACGGGCGCCGAACCGTTGACGCTGATCTCGTTCATCCGTTTAAGCACGGCCTCGTAAATTTCCCGGTTCGCATCTACCTCGCGCGCCAGCACAGCATCTTGAAGTGAAGCGTCATTACGTGCGAAATCTCGGCGGCGCTCGTCTTCAACCTTCGCCTCCAGATCTTTCTCACTTTGTTGGGCAGCTTCATATTTCCGTTCAGTGGCATGTGCTATCGCCGCCAACTCCTTACTGAACCGACCCTGTGCCTCGTCCAGTTTCGCCTTTACTTCACGAAGCGGAGGGTACGCGTCGTTGTACTTAGCGGCCATTTCAGCATATTCAGCTTGCAATCGATCTATATCTGGGCGCGAGTTCTGGATCATCTGATTGCTGACGACAGCGGGTAGCGAATCGTAGGCTCCCGCCTTAACCAGTTGCATTTCCGCCTCTGCCTTAATCCTTTCGTCCTGGGCGGCAGTTAACGCCTTATCCAGTTCCTCCATTCGCACTCGAGCTACTTCGTTGCTTTCCTGATCCTTCTCGCCGAAAGACAAAATTCCGGTTCGATCGCGATAGTCGTTCAGCACGGCTTCAGACTTTTCGACCTGGGCCTTAATCCTGACGAGCTCTTTTTCAAGAAAGGCTCGTGCTGCGCCTCCGGCTTGGGCTCGGATTTGCTGGCTCGTCGTCAAAAACTCAGACACGTGAGTATTTACAATTTGCGCGGCTAGGATCGGGTCAGGACTGTCGAAACTTACTTTGACTAGTCGCGTTCCATTTTCCGGTGCGACTTCAAGATGTGAAAGGTAATTATTTATCGCTGCCGTGGTTACTCCGAACCTGTCCCGAGCTTTCGGTTCTGGCGATCCGTGGGAAAGCAGACCAATGAGGTGTTTGATCGGTCCGGGACTCTGCGCGAAATGGGGATTCGATTCAAGGTTAAGTTCATGGATCACCTGCGCTACAAGTTGATCGTCACGCAACAATGAATATTGCGTCTTAGTGTAATCGTCGGCGTCTGGACGATCGTTTTGCATCATCTGCAACATGCTCGACACATCCATCAGGCGCGGCGGTTCCGGTTCGATCAGCAAAGTGGCGGACGCGACGTATCGGGGCGTCATCGTAAAGACCACTGCTGCCGTTAGCGCTAACGTTGCCGCGATAATCTCGCCGATTAGACGCCGATGGGCGCTTATCACTTTCCAGCACTCCGCCAGCCCAATACCGGCCATCTCGTCCGTGCCGGGACGATTGGCGAATGGGCGATACGGCGATACCTCGTCCACGGTTCGTTCGATAATGTATGGTGATAGTTGCTTCATCAGAATGCCGCCGGCGCCATATAGAGGCCCGTCCCAAATTTAGTGAATAGTGTGTAAACCGCGTAGGGGACCGCTCCTGTCGCTGAGGAGCGTACCAAAACGACATCTCCTGCGAGAATCGATACGTCCTGTTGATCGCCGCTCTCCACTTTCTTCAGATCTATTGGTATCGAGACGCGCGACCCGTTGACTGTGCGCTTGACCTCGGCTTTGGAACTGAACATAGCGCCACCGGCCGCAGTTATTGCTCCCAACACGGTCATCCCAGGAGTGATATTGAAGGACCCAGGCTTTGAGACCCAACCGTATACTCCGACTTGTCCAGCGGCGGGTACGACCACTACGTCGCCGGGCCGTGCCGGAGTGTCCAGACAGTTAGCCATCGTCGGCTTACTCAAGTCGAAGATAATCGGCTCCACGCTTGCGCCTGGTCCACGTCCACTCGTTCCACTCTCACTCACTTGGTTGAGCATTGCCGCCGCTGTACATCCGTGTGGTGCACCACTCTCAGCTGCGTTATTAGCTTCTATGCATTGTGCGGCTATCGCCGAATCAGCATTACCACCCACGCCACCAGATACGCCGCCCTTTTCAGAGCGAGCAGGAAATAAAACCAACATGTCGGCCGCATCTTCACTACCAACGCCCTTAATGCCACCCGCGCGTCCAAGAATGCTCAGAAGTGACTCATTGGAACTAGTGAGGGCGTATGATCCAGGCTGTGCTACCATACCCATTACGGATACATTTCGGCCGGCGAAATGCTGGATGAACAGGTGAATCCGCGGTTCTTTCTGAAATTCACGAGCGTTAGTATCTATAAGCTGTCGTACTTCATCTTCCGACATTCCCGCTACCTGCAGGTCGCCGATCAACGGCAAGTCAATCCCACCGTGTCCATCGACACGCACCGTCACATTGTTCAACTCAGGCAATTCAGCAGCGCTAAGATGCACTACATCACCCGCGCCCAGCGGATACTCATAAGAACCACTGCCGCTCATTCGCTCTTCCCGTAGTTCCTTCAGTGGCCCTTCGGTCTGGCACATTTGCGCTGTCTGTGCGCCATTACTCGAAATCGGCACATATGGACCGGCACCTATTGCCGCGGCATTCTTAGGTTCACTGCCGGTGCCACATCCAACAAGCAGCACTATAAACACCGATAAGACATAATCGCGAGTTTTCCATTTCGATGTAGCCACTGCGCACCTATTAATGCAGCGAATCTCTCTTCGGAATTTCGATGTTGCCAACGACAATTACCCTATCAACGATCCACTGCGTCGATAGTTTCGTTGGCTTCTTCATCAAACGACGCCCGACGCGTTGAATCGCGGCCCTCTTCTCAGTGGACAGGTGATTACAACACCACCCGCGACGTCTGTCTCAAATTGTCGGTTGCGTTTGGCGGTTAGTACAAAGCAAAGGCTGTTCCCGGGTATCTGACTTGACTTAATACAACCCAATTCGAATTTTCCGCGGCTTGAAGCAAAGGGAATATTACTCTTTCTGACGTGAGCTCCGATAAAATGGACGCACGGTCGCGTGGCACGTGCCGTTAAGTGCGAGAAATTTTTACTTCCTACACGTTCGCTACTTCGCGGTATCTCTGCGCGTCAGCCGAGCAGTTGCACGACAGATGGGCAAGTGGCGATGGCTAAGCGAAACACTCCTTCGTTGTGATAGCCTGTTCGAAATCGATATCCCCAGTGTGATGATCATTCTCACAGTGCTCAGATGCTATGCTGAACTTCTAAGTGGTCGATTTAACTCCGAACCACTTTCGATCGAGGGTAAAGCCCATGGTGTGCTGGAGTTAATGTGTCGACGTGAGTACTTGAACTTAGTCATCCGCAACAGGGCGGCAATTTGCGTAAATGACCGCTAAAGCGAAATACATCATCATAGGGTGTGAGTGTGTCCAAAAATATTATTGTCAACAATCGGTCTGATTTTCCTGCACTAAGAAACTCTAATTAGCGTCCAACTCGGTAGCTGCGCCCTAGATTCCCGCTTTCGCGCGATCAAAACAAACTCGAGCCAGCGCTGGTTGAAGAAGTCCAGGTATCCGTCGGGACGACCCGTGTCGATCAGCGCTGGAAGGGAATCGATGAGCGCCCGTAGTCTCGCTGCGTCTGGGCCGCGGTCAGCAACCTTCGTGGACCCCGGCTAGGTACGAGCTGCCGAAGTATAAGATCGATTCTACGCGACCTCGCTTATCCACTGAGCGCATCGATTCAGGTCATCCGCGGGAATGGCGACCGTCCACCCCGATCCAAACGCTTTACCCAAGGACAAGCCAGTGTGTTCGAGCCATCGCCTCTTAATAAATTCACAGAATCCGTCTGGCGACAACTCCACCCCATGACTGGGATGGAGTCGATCATGAGTCGCTCGTTCTCTTCCGGCGGCTCTTGAAAAAAGGGGACATCATGGTGAACCACTGTCATTAGTCGACTCCTCCTTGGCATGCTTGCCCCGATTATCTTGAAGTGGCCCGGTCGATCCTGAGCGGCGAGTCCGCACCAGCGCTCGATTTCGATGGCGCCCGCGATGCCTGGATTCCCGCTAAGCAGTTGCTGCTGACGGCAGAGAAACCTGCTCCTGTTAACGCTGGGTGCGGTGGCGAGTCGCGTCGAATCCCGGAATCAATTTGCTGGTCGTCGATTTTGAGATGCCGTAAATTCAGGAACTTGAATTGATCGAACGCGTCCGCGCCACGCACCCGGAACTCAGAGCAATGCTCATCCACTGCGATCGCAGATGAGCAAAATAGTACACCAACAATTTCGCAAGCTGGATTCGAAAGTTGTAGGCGCTTGGCGCAGCGCGTATAGCTGGTGATCGTGCGATGGTCGTCATCGTCGAATCAGTAAGCAACCGGATCAAACGTAAGTCTCACTGGTGCTGCTGCGCCGCCCGGCTAGAGCCGGCGGGAGATCGGTTGCGCAGGAACGTAGGTACAAGAGTATCCCGTGTGGATGCTGAGGCTCAGGCGCTTGCCCAGCTCAGAATCAACCTCGCGAATCCGGCTAATCGCCGTCTTGATCGCCTTGGTCACGGCGAGCCGCGCGTGTTTCGAGTCCGACCGGCCCCTGTGGCCCTCGGATCATGGCAGATTGGTTCTTAAAGAAAGACTTCCGACCGTTCGACCGGATCCCGGGAGATCCAATCGCGCAAAGGCTGGCTAGCGTTAGGCGGTTTCAAGGTTTGGGAGATAAGTAGAGGAGCGAACTGGAACCCGCGCCCACACTAAATGGCAAGGCAATTCTCTGATCCCAGGCAGAGCAGGGAATTGAAATTCCCTGTTACGGGCAAAAATTCCCTGTTCCGACTACTAGGGAATTCTGTGAAAAACATATTAGATATGGGAAGTTTTCAATACTGCCGGACTCCATTTGGACCCCCGACTAATGAATTTCCCTGTATTTTCCCTGATGATCAGGGAATCTTGAGGCAGAGAGTAGTTCGCTCCGGACTGGCTCCTCCAGCGACCTAGCTACTGTTGAGGCCGGAATAACCCTTTCGGCTCTTTCACGGTGAGAACCACATTCTGGTTGGTCGCGATTGGAAGGAGCGGAGGTCAAAGTCTGAGCGGCGGCAGTCGGCCTGGTCCCGGCGAGGTGAACCCTGCAACATCCACCAAGCTTAGCAGCCCGTGGTGAAAGTTAGTGACCGATGGATCGCCAGAAGAGATTGACAAAGCTACAATGTGTTGGATGGCGATGGGAACCCGACAGAGTGAGCAAGGGTCGTTGTGGGTGGCGACGGCGGAACTACCAAAATCGCCGGGACATCCGTTCTACACTCGGTTGAGTGCACTGCTGGATGCCAACGACTTCGATGGGTTTGTCGAAGGCCAGTGCGCGAGGTTCTACGCGCCGGTGATGGGGCGGCCGAGCCTGGCGCCGGGTCGGTACTTCCGATTGCTGCTGGTCGGCTACTTCGAGGGGATCGACTCGGAGCGCGGGATCGCCTGGCGCGCGAGCGACTCGTTGGCGATACGCAGCTTTCTGCGGCTGCCGGTGGACGAGCCGCCGCCGGATCACACGACGATTTCCCGGACGCGTCGCGTCGTCGACCTCGAGGGTCACCGCGCCGTCTTCACGTGGATGCAGCAACGGCTGGTGGCGGCGGGCTTGCTCAAGGGCAAGACGGTCGCGGTTGATGCCACCATGCTCGAGGCGAACGCAGCCATGCGTAGCATCGTGCGCCGCGATACTGGGGAGAGCTATCAGGAGTTCTTGACCGGTCTCGCGCAGGCGTCGGGGATCGCGACTCCTGCGCGCGCCGATCTGGCGCGCCTGGACCGCAAGCGCAAAAAGAAAACCTCGAACGAAGATTGGAAATATCCGGGGGATCCCGACGCGAAGATCGCGAAGATGAAAGATGGCCGGACGCACCTGGCCTACAAAGCTGAGCACGCGGTCGACCTGGAGACCGGGGCCTTGGTCGCCGTCACCCTGCAGGACGCCGACCAGGGCGATACCACGACGATCATCGAAACGGTCATTGCTGCAGCGGAGCAAATCGAAGACGCGCAAGCTGAGATCCAGGCACCCCAGCCGCTGACAGAGCTCATCGCCGACAAGGGCTATCACAGCAATGAAACGATGATCGAGCTGGCTACCATAGGCCTGCGGTCTTACGTGGCGGAGCCGGACAGTGGTCGCCGCGATTGGTCAAAGGAGCCGCAGGCCCGGACTCTAGTATATGCCAATCGGCGCCGGATTCGTGGGCCGCGCGGCCGGCGCCTGATGCGTCAAAGAGGCGAGCGCATCGAACGCTCCTTCGCACATCTCTACGACACCGGTGGGATGCGCCGGACGCATCTGCGCGGCCACACCAATATCCTGTCTGTGTCGGATTCCAATTCAGGCGGCACTTGGGGTCTGAAATAGACCGTTGCAATGTTTCCGCCAGGTATATGACTCAAGCTTAGCGATTGGCTGTGCTGGTACGCCACTCCGTTCCGCCGGCGTAGCTCCGGCCAACCCGGTGTGACAGCGGTGTTGGTTGTAATAGGCCTGGTAATCGTCCAGTTTCCATTCAAGATCTCCGCGGTTCCAAAATAACGTCCGATCGAGGTACTCGCGTCGTACCGTTCCGATCAGTCGCTCAACGAACGGGTGAGAGGGAGGTACAAAGGGAATGGTTTTGATCTCATCAACTTCCAGGATACGAAGGTTCGCGCGCCACCGATGAAAGCAAAACAAGGGGTCGTTATCTGAGGAAAGGTATTGCGGCGGCTTCTGCTTCGCGATCGCGCGATTGAACATGCGGCAAATGGCCGGACCGTCGAGATTCGCCGGTGCGACGCCGAAGCCGACGATGCGGCGGGTGAAGACATCCATCGCGACTAAGACCCAGTAACTTTGGAGCAGGATCGATTCGCAACGAAAGCAGTCGACGCTCCACAGGCGGTCCTTAGCCTGCCCGATGACGGTAAGCCACGAAGGACCATCACCACTTGGTCCCGGGCGGTAGTGCTGGATGAGGATGCGTCGGACGACATCTTTATTGATTTCGATACCGAATCCGCTGGTGATTTGCTCGGCAATTTTCCGGCAACCGAAGCGGGGGTTTCGCCGCTTCATCTGGATGACCGCGTCTATCAGTTCTTTTGACGGACCTCTTGGTCCAGGGCGCCGGCGCTTGCTCGGGCCGTAAAGCAGGTGATACTTGCGCCTCACTAGAGCGCGGTGAAAGTAAAGGAGCGTAGAGGGTTTCAGTATCACAGCCATATTGCGCAGACGTTTGGGTGACACGAAGAACGCACAAACCCCGAGCACCAGCCGATCCCACGGGGTCAGTTTCGGAGCACGGCGTTGCGCACGCTGCATAATGAGCAACTGATGTCTAACCGCGAGTGATTCTGCTGCCACTGCGCCCAGACCGCGCGGACGGGCAAGCCTTACCAGGGTCACCAGCAGATGGGCGATCAAGATGAACACTTCTCGCATGAAAGCGAACTTTAACCGCAAATGAAGGATTCACAAGACTGCGCTACAGGAGTGTATTCTGCCAAATTCAACAATTCGCCACAGACAGGGTATTTCCTTTGAAATCGCCGCCCGTCCCACTAGTCGATTTGGCGCCAGGTACCGCTCCGTGGTCTGCGCTTTGGCTTCGGCCAGATGAGCTCGGCGAAGCCGTCGACTACGTCAGAGAACATCGAACCACCAACGGTCCCTTCGAGGTGATTGCAAGTGGAGGCACTCCGCTGGGTGAAAAAAGAAGGGCTCAGGATATTGTGAAGAGTTTCGAGGAAGTCGGGGCGACCTGGTGGCTAGAATGGCTGGACGAGCAACGCGGAACTTTCGCTCAGATGCGTGAACATATCCGGCAGGGACCGCCTAAGATTTAGTGCCGAAGTTGGGCGTGACGCACTCGGAATGATTTCGTGAGCGTCCTGTGACGTATCGGGTCCTAAGCTTATTTTGGGTTCGCCCTAGGCGCCAATTGGATCGAGCGCCGTCATCGAACTCGATAAGGCTCAAGTTGACGAGCTTTTGCGGGATCGTCGCAAAGACTTTACCCTCATCTTTGAGGCAATCTGTACTTCAACTCGGCACATTTGTGCTGCGGTTTATCACGCTTCCTTATCAAGCATCGTGCGATTTTAGATGAACGATTGGGATAGCACGCCACCGAACTCAGCATTATCTTGGACGATCATGATTCCTCAACAGGGACGGTTCAAAACGCGGCGATGACTATCTAGCCCGTTTTGCAGACAACTGGGCCAAGTCGTTGCCTTGGTGCAATTGAGATTTGAATAGCGAGGCCGCCGGCGCGGCGCAACGAGTATGCATCAAGCGTCCCGAAGGAGATCAGTTAGATTAGTCTTCGGCCCGAGATTGAAAGGGCCGCCGCCGGCCCGGATCCGTTGTTTCTCTTATCTCGCCAAGTTTTGCCAGCTCGTCATCTTCGTTCCCAGCGTCGTGCCACTTTTAGCCGGCTGCGGTGCGCAGTTTAATCACCGATACGACGCTGATAACTGGATGGTTTTTCGCGAGCCCGGTTCGGGTGTTGTACCGATTCGAGGCGAGGGCGGTCCACTGTTAAATGACGCCCTAGTCTCTCCTGAAATCGCGAAGGGCGTGAAGGAAAACGGTACTCCAGATGCGATCGATGTTCACCAGGTCGGGTTGTACACGCAGGTGGCAATGTTTTACGCGCAACCCGCTCATACTCTTTGGTACAAGGGAACTCCGGGTATCTACACTATAAATTTTCGTCAGGTGTCGGGCAGTCAGGTAGTACCACGTTCGGTGAGACGATTGGGTTTCGGCGAAGGACCAATGCCTCCCCCATGGCCGGTGACGATGTCGATGACCGAGGCTGAGATCTTTGGGTTGCCTGAATTGCCAAAATTACTGCGACCAGCGGCCCCTGAAGATGCTGCACAACTTTACGTTACAATCTCTGGAAACATCCGAGCACAGATAGTCGAGGTTCAGAGCGGCGATTTGTTCGACCGGGCATCCAAGGCATTTGCAAAGCTTGATCCTTCGTCCAGGCTGCCCGGCTGGAAGTGGCGCCTGGTTCTGTTCCATTCGCCCGACTATATAGCTTTCGGCGTGCCTGACGGCACCCTCTTCGTTAGCGACGGTCTGGTCAACCAATTGAAGAGTGATGAATTAACTGCCTTGCTTGCGCACCTGCTTGGTCACGAAGCCTATGGACATGACCGCGACTTCTGGACCGAAGCCGGTCTCATCAAAAGAACCGCGGCAATCGCTGGGCTCACAGTCATGGCGGCCGCCGCGATTTTTGTGACATGTTCCGTACCCAGCAACGTATGCCTGGCTCCAACACTATTGCCTGCAGACACTTCCTCACCTCAAAATGCGTCGGTAACAGTTCATTCACCTTATTCGCGGAATCAGGAAATTGAAGCGAACCTTATCGCTATCAAGTATTTACACGAGATTGGAATTCCACCGGATACTCTCTTCGATACGCTGGTAAAGATTAAGCCATCACCCCTTGGCGCAGTTCATCACGCTGGCGTTAGCGCATCCGATCTCGGCAAAATGCTTGATACAGGAATGATTCAAACGGAGTATCCTGGTTCGCCCACCTCCGCAGAGTAGAACTCGAGAACCCGCTGGATCTGGTAAGTGTGTCTGCGCCACTTCGCTAGCTGGCCTTGAGTGCTTGCTATCCACTGGACAGCCGTCGCGCAGGAGATTCAAATGTGGAAATGGTTAGAGATCGATCGACACGGGTGGCGCCTCGGGTCTCAATTACACATGTTTATCCTCCGACCCGTTCACGACACTCTAAACTTTTTCTGTGAAAAGACTCTCAGGTCCGAAAAGCTTGCCATATCCAGCTTATCGGCCAGTCGCCGCATAATACGGCTTCAGAGTACCGGGGGCGACGTTCGCTCGAGATGCAATGTAGGTGGGTCGTCAGCGCGTGACAAAAATCGAGTGCTGATGGTCATGGGTTTAGATGTGATTGGTGAGGCTGGACCGGGGGCGGCTCATCCAAACATGCGCGCTGCTACTGGTTAGTGCTGGCGGAGAGTCATACTACGCGGCGGTTGTTCGCGGGCATGCTGCCAAAGATCGCGATGTTGCCGTCGCCGGCGGGATAAAGCAAGCACAAAGCCGGGCAAATTTTCGATGACTACGCCGGGGATGCAGGGAGAAGTGTCACCAGAATCGATGGAGAAAACGCATCATCAGTCGTCGGAGGCCCGCCCGACGCGAAACCCGCACTTCCGACACTACTTGATAACACTGCGGAACAAAATCGGTTAACCCGTGCGCAGGAAAGCCGTTTGAACTATCGAACGACTTGGAATTTGAGAATCAAAAAGGAAATCCCGGATTCAATGGACCGAATCCAATGAGTCACAAAATAGACGATCTTCGAGGAATATTCTGGCCGGTCGTTTTCTGTTTCCTGAGTGGAGTTGCGTCAAGCGGATGCAGTCTTTTGTATCGCAAGCATGAGCAGCAATTTCTAACGCAAGCTTCGGAGGTTTTCTGGCACTCAGAGAGCGGTACACCCAGAGCGACAATCGTTGCCAAAGTTGGGGCCCCGTCTTCGACGCAAACGGTCGGTGGAAAATTGGTGGACACCTATTACGTAGGAATTCCGGAGGAATCGCCTTATACCGGTCCACAGGGCGTACAGGCCCTCTTCCTGGCCCCCCTTGTGGAAACCTCCTTTGGCCTGGGCATAGGAGTAAAAAGACTGTTCCATCTTCACAGTGATAAGTACATAGTGACTTACGACTCAGAAGAGCACGTTCAAAACATCGAGTGCCTAATCCAGGAAAGCCGATCCAACGGTGACGGCTACGTGTGTCGCGGACAGGGACTAGAGGCTGAGGAAAACCGGCAGGTCCTGAAGAACTGTGTGAACGGCCAGAATCAGTGCTTTTATGAGATTGTCCCGCATCGGGGACTTAGAAGCGATCCTAAAGGGTAGTGCATACCCACTCAGCTCACGAATGACAAAACTACTTGGCTTATGCGGAGCTTCCTTAGCCGCTCGCGGATCAATAGTTCACCGGTGTCACCCTGAGCGAAGCGAATGGGTACGGCATCGTCCCTCGTGATCTTACTTATCCGAAGACTACCCCAATTGAACCCAAGCACCGCCGAAAGTGCAGTGAGCATATAGCAACAGAATCGGATGGTACGTTTTTTTGCCAGTTGCGGGAGCTTTTGGCGAAGCGAGTAATTGACTCGTTAACGGGATCGGAACGGGAAGGATCGAAGCAGCCGCGTAAATTCGCGCCTCAGGATCCCCAAAATACCGGGAGTGGTATCTGTGCGATTGAGCGCCGAGAGGGTTAGAGCCTTGAAACCCGAGGCCTTGAAAACCAGATCTTTCAGGCCGTCGGTAGTCGCTGTTCCGAATCGGACTAATACGTCATCATAGGCGGCAACCGCTTCCTCGTAGCGATCGAGCATTCTCAACACGTGACCCTTGTTGTTGAGTGCCCTCGCGACTGATTCCTGTAGAACCGAACCGGCTGCGTTCCCAAAGCGTTTTACTACTTCGTCATAAACCACAACCGCCTCCTCGGCGCGACGGAGATCTTTCAGTCCAGCTCCGTGGTTGACCAGAGCCATGGCCACCTGTTCTTGCATGACGAGCGCGGTCGACGTTCCGTACCGCCTCAATACTTCATTGTAGATTGCAATCGCCTCTTCGCGCCGGTGGAGCATTTGCAATTCAGCACCCTTTGCGAACAATGCTTTGGCAACCCTCTCCCGCAGTACCGGATCGGTCGCTGTATCGAAACGGTTAACTACTTCTTCGTAAACTGCAGCGGCTTCCTCGCAGCGGTTGAGCTTTCCCAACGCGGCTCCCTTGTTAAACCAGGCGTGGGCGAGAATTTCTTGCAGTTCGGGCGCATTCAGCTTGCTGTAGCGCCTTACCACCTCCGCGTGCGCGGCGAGAGCTTCTTCGTGACGATTCGACGCCGTCAAAGCTGTGCCCTTGCCATCAAGGGCTATCGCCACTTGTTCTTGGAGCACCGGCACGTCCATCTCTCCGTACCGCCTGATCGCTTCATCGTAAGTAGCAATCGCCTCCTCGCTCTGGTTCGTCGCATTCAGCCTCTTACCCTTATCGACCAGCGCGGATGCCACCAGCTTCTGCAGAGCCGGTGCACGATCTTCACCGAAGCGCTCAACTATCTCATGATAAACCGGGATCGTCGCCGCGCCGCGCCCGAGTGCTCCAAGCGCTACAGCTTTGCAATAAAGAGCCCACGCCACCGAAATTCGTAGTTCTGGTATGATCGACTCGCCGAAGCGAGCCACCACTTCTTCGTAAGCTGGAAGGGCTTCCTGCGGCCGACTGAGCACGTCAGCAAACAGCAATCCCTTTTTCGTCAGAGCTCTTGCTACGGCGTTCTGAAGCTCTGGCGTCAACGCGTCTCCGAAGCGCTTCATCACTTCTTCGAAGGCGGCGATCGCTTCCTCATTGTAATTGAGTTCGACCAGCGTCATACCCCTATCGATCAACGCCTCTGCCACCTTCGCTTGAGCCTGCAGCGAGGGCATCGCCCCAAAACGCTGCACAACTTCGTTGCAGACCGCGAGTGCTTCCTCGTTTCGGCCGAGCGCCGTCAGGGCCGAACGTTTTTCCTTCAAAATAACGGCCGCCAGCATTTGCATTTCGAGTGTGATTCCTGTTCCGACGCGCCTCAACGCGTCTTCGTACATCCCCAGCGCCTCCTCGCTGCGATCGAATATTCCACGGACAATCCTGGCTTTGTTAACCAGAGCCATTGCCAGATACTTCTGCAGTGCCGGTATTGCCAACCGTCCAAAGCGAGCCACCATTTCGTCGTAAGCCTGGAGCGCTTCCTCGTAACGACCAACCTCTTCCAAATTTGCAGCATTACGATAAAAACTTATCGCGATGCTGGCTGCGTTCTTGCTCTCAAATGTCATGGTTCAACATAATTTCAGACGTTAACTACGCCAAGTTTCGTTCTCTAAGGTCTCGGTCGCAAGCTTGCGATCCTCAATATATGACTCTTGATTCGACTATCGCAGAGCAATTCCAGTGAGCCTTCATTCCCATAATCCGCCATGATCCGAAGGCCAGAGCCGCCCTTATCGTCAGTAGCAAATCATCCGGCCAAACCTCAATTGGCAGACGCACGGTTAAGCATGGTTGTCTCTGTCCGGCGCTCTTTGCGTTGACCGTGCCGCTATGCATCTCTACCAGGTGTTTCACTATTGCGAGACCGAGGCCGTCGGTCTTGCACTGGCTACTGTCCTTAGCCCGAGCGACACAGCAGCACCAAAAGTTCGGTTCTGTCAAACTTGTGGCGTGATATTACTGTAACGCTTGCAAATCGCGCAGCTTCGCTGTTAATCCGGTTTAACTAGAGAAAGTCGGTTCGAATGCTTGCTGACACACATCCACAAGGAATTGAGGGGGAATCGACATGACAGCAGCTGGTTCGGCTATCGGAGGTTTTGAAGCGCCTCATGTGCGTTGGGGATGGCTCCTCTTGCTTGGCATTGCTCAAACCGTTCTTGGAACGATCGCGCTTGGCGATACGCTCCTGGTCACGCTCGTTTCGGTCCTTCTGCTCGGATGGCTGCTGATTGGGAGTGCGATTGTTCACATCGTGCACCTGTTCCGTCACACAGAAGCGCGATCCTTCTGGAATTTCGCCACCATCATGCTCGACGTTCTCGCCGGTTTCTTTTTGATCGTCCGTCCGGCTTTTGGAGCGTTGACCCTGACGTTGGCGTTAGCCGCCTTCTTTCTAGCCGGCGGCATCGCCCGACTGATCGCAGCCTCCCGAACGAGCACGGCCGATAAATTCTGGGCCGTACTCAATGGAATTATTTCGATATTACTGGGGGTCTTGCTGTTTGTGCACTGGCCCGTGTCGGGGCTCTGGTTTATCGGTCTGGCGATCGGGATCGAGCTCATCTTACGGGGTTGGGTCTGGATCACGATCGCCTTCGCTTTCAGAAGGCGGTTGCTCAGACGTGCGGCCGCCTGATCGCCAGGTCACTGCGGAAGAAGGCCATGTCATCAACGAGTGTCAGCACAAAAACGGAATTAGATTACAACGTCCCCAGTTAACTTTAATGAGACAAAGTGACAGCGTTACGCGACACAGCTGTCGTCCGGCAACAACGATCCTTAAGAATGGGCGAGTGCTGATCGCTGGTGCGATCAACGAAGATGGCGATGTGCTCAGGACCGCCGAAATCTACGAATTATTAACGGAACGATTCCACGATACCGGCGATATGTTTTTCGCCCGACTCAGCGCTGACTCGGATTTACTTCACGACGGCAAGGTGTTGATAACGAATGGTGTCAACCATCATCTGTATGGGAAAGGGAACGTTTTTCCCCAAAGTATTACGGGAGTCACGCAGCAGGAAATTTACGATCCCATCAATGGAACGTTCAACGTCCGGTGATATTTGGCTTTGAACGGATGATTTCTAACCCGACCGAGACGGCCGTGAGCGTCGCCATCTTCACGATTGGATGTCGTAAAAAACGCGGTGTATTTTATCAATCTATCGGCAATGCCCAGGACCCGAATGATAGCGATAACCTCGGCAGTCTTGTGTCTTCTGATATGTTTGCTCGGTTCAGTGAGGAGAGCCTGCGGGCAAGAAAATGACACGACAAATTGGTCCACGAGCCGCGCCGGTACAGAGCAAGTTTACGAGCATGTTCCGCCGGTCTCCAGAATTAGCTGGTCGCCTGACGCAAAGACTCTGATTCTAGTCGCTACCGACGGCAGTCTCTGGATCATCAAGCCGCCGGAATACAAGGCGAAGCGCCTCACTGGGCCGATCGAATCTTTATCGACGGTACAGTGGTCGCTTGACGGTCAATGGTTAGTGGTTGAAGGAGAACGGCCATCGGACAAGCGGCCGGATTATCCGTGGGGCACGCTTTGGCTGCTCGACCCGGAAGGCAAATCTCCGCAAAGAGACCTGCTGCCTCACGGTTCTCCTTTTAGCACTCCTGGAAGGCGTTGGATTCAAGATGTCCAATGGTTGGACAAAGATCGAGTCTTTTTCTCAATGGCTTGTGGCACTGGATGCGTTGGCCACTACAGCATCAATGTGAAAGACGGCGGCTACCAAATATTTTGCATTGGCACCGGACAAATTGAGTGGGCGCCAGATCGTAAGATTGGAGTGACAGAGAATTACGGCAGCGGTCCGGATCCGCATGGACTTGGACTCGTGACAGCAGAGAGCGGCATAACCCTGGGGGTGGGCTCAACGCCGTTCCAGTACGATCGAGCATGTAAATCCGTTTTCAGCGGAGGACCAAGATCCGACTCCCCGGGAGAAGTTCCTGAGTTCATTACCTGGCTCCCGGACAGTCGCAGAGTTCTCTATTCCAACTGGAAGGACCACTCGCTGCATTTGTGGGATACACTGACGGGACAACGAACGGCGCTGATCCCAAGCCACCGTCATCGAACACCGTTTGCCGCCGGTCGCTAAATGAATCAGCCGCAGAAAGCATCATGCTAGCAGCCGGCATTCAGGTTCTGCGAGAAAATCGGTTCCGCATCGATTGCGTGCATCGGGCTGCGTGGTGGCTCAATTTCCAAATAGAGCAGGATACATCGGCGGACACGAACTTGGTTTTTTGCGAGGAAATCTTTCGCAGTCGCGACCGCCGTCGGAAGGAATACTTCGGTCTAATTGTTAGCGCAGAGCATCAGGATTGTTCGGCGGTACGCAAGTTATTGTTCGTCGTTGTCGAAACCACCGACAAGCTTGAGTCCTTGGATCCAGGTTTCACCAACGCGCTTCACGACTCTAAGGGGCTCAATTTTAGCGTGGGCTCGCAGAGAAGCTGCCAACCGCTCGGAATGAGTAACCAACCATATCTGTGTGCGCGATGAAGCCTGAATAATGAGGCGCGCAAGCGGGTCTAGCAGATCCGGATGCAGGCTCGACTCAGGCTTGTTGAGGGCGACGAATGCCGGCAGGCGATATGCCATCGGCGTCCCGGCCAGCGCCAGGTAGCGAAGCGTTCCGTCCGACAGTTCAGACGCATCGAACACACGCTCAGGATGCTCGGGAAAGATCATCCCAAATGAGGCTGTCCGCTCCGGCGCTGGTACGACGAGTCGAGCGCCCGCGAATGCATCATTGATCATGTTCCGCAAGCTCGCTACGTCCTCTCGGATATGCACGAGCGTGGCGAACACCGCCGCCAAGTTCGACCCATCTGAGGACAGAGTTGGACTGGTCACCGCCAGGCACGGGCGGCGCAGCGGGGATTCGCGGTCCGTTCGGAGGACGTGATAAAATCGCCAATCAAGCATGGTTCTGCGGATTAACGCGAGATCCGCGAAGCGTTCAGGTTCGGCGATCGATGCCAGCGCTGTTTCCGACGCCATCAAGTCTGCGGCCATAACGGCTGGCCGACATCGAAACTTTCTCGAAGTTCCCGATACGTTCGGCCTAAGCGTTGCTCAGCTAACAAATGACGCGCTTTCCTTTAAGATTTCGCGGGCGCTCTTCGGACATGGAAGTACGCCCGAGCGGATATGCCAAGGACTAGGAACCCAGCAGGTCGAGCGACATGAATACGCTGTTCGGGTCCTCCACGTAGTCGCCGAACGGCGGGCACTCCGTGAAGCCATAGCTCCGATAGAAGGCGCGCGCAGGTCGAAAATAATCCCAGGAGCCGGTCTCGAGACTGAGCCGTGACATTCCCCTTGCGCGCGCGGTTGCAATAATATGGCGTAGCATCGCGCTTCCCAGTCCCCTTCGGCGCACGGACCGGGCGGTATGCATTGACTTGATCTCGCCGTGATCGCCTGAAAGCCGCTTGAGCGCGCCTATCCCCAAGACGAGTTCATCTTCCCAGATCGTCCAAAAGCTTATGTCTGCGGATTGGAGCCCGGTTAGATCCAAAGCGTGCGCACTGCCCGGCGCCGTCTCCGCTCGGGCACTGGCCAGATGAATTCTCACCAGAGCGATCACGCGTGAGTCGCTAAAATCGCCTACGACAATCCGTATCATGACTGGCTTGGTTCGACGACCTCACGCCACAATTTGGCAAGTTCGGCTGAATCGCCTTCCGTATCGCTGAAGAGTAACTCAGGAAACACTATGGCGGGGCTTCAAAAAGCGTTGGTACTCTCGGCACTCGCTTTGCACGATTTGCCGACGTGTGATCCCAGCAACATCTAGGCTAAGTCCCAGCTAACAGCATTCGGATCACCGATTGCTTGATCTGAACGACGTCCTATCAATGGCATCGGTCGCTGCTATACTGAAGTGAGAGATAGGACGCCATATCATTTTGATCCATTCTGGACGATTGCAATCAGAGTGATTTTCCGGAAAGGCTCACTTTGATCGTCTTGTGCTTCTTGTCACTACTGGTAATCGTGAACGCTGACAAGCTCTTGCCCTTTTTGGCCGGCGCTTTGAAGGTTACCGTCACGTCCTCGTGATCACCTGGCC